>Ga0308164_10000109_pt1 | contig 232811 bp, 214 predicted proteins | sample PhyTR2_FD_201031 | JGI IMG/M metagenome (GOLD analysis project Ga0308164, IMG submission 201031) | Phyllosphere microbial communities from UC Gill Tract Community Farm, Albany, California, United States - DLSLT.R2 | ecosystem: Host-associated > Plants > Phyllosphere > Unclassified | place... | reverse complement strand
GGGAATAATATCAGGGGCGATATCTCGGTATCAATGCAACGTCTGTCTTTATCCTGCTGCTTTTACTCTTGTGGTTAATTTTTTCAACCAAGTTATTAATCTATTTATTGTATTGCAAACTTACCATAGTAGCGGTTACCCCACAGCAGACGCCGGGAAAAGCGGTGGCGCGAGGAGTAATAGCGGATAGCGGGAAATAGCTCATGATTGGGTTTGAGAGTTTTAGGGTTTTGGGAATGTAGAGTTTTGGGGATAAAAAAACGCTCCAGAAGATTCTGAAGCGTTCAATTTTACTTTATTTAAAAGCCAATGGCTAGTATCTGTAATATTCCGGTTTGAAAGGTCCTTTCACGTCAACGCCGATGTAATCAGCCTGTTCTGGTGTAAGAACTTCCAGCTCAACGCTTAATTTCTTAAGGTGTAATTCTGCTACTTTCTCATCCAAATGTTTTGGAAGCATATAAACTTCGTTTCCGTAAGCTTCAGAGTTGGTCCAAAGTTCGATCTGAGCCAAAGTCTGGTTGCTGAATGAGTTAGACATCACAAAACTTGGGTGACCAGTTGCGCAACCAAGGTTTACCAATCTACCTTCTGCAAGGATGATCACTTCTTTACCTTCGATGGTGTAGATGTCGACCTGTGGTTTAACTTCAGATTTTGTGTGACCGTAGTTTTCGTTCAGCCAAGCCATATCGATTTCGTTGTCGAAGTGACCGATGTTACAAACTACTGCTTTATCTTTCATTTTAAGGAAATGGTTTCCTTTTACAATGTTGAAGTTTCCTGTAGTTGTGATGATGATATCAGCGTTGTCTACAACAGTGTCGAGTCTTTTTACTTCGTAACCGTCCATTGCGGCTTGAAGCGCACAGATTGGATCGATTTCAGTTACCGTTACGATAGAACCCGCACCTCTGAAAGAAGCTGCAGTTCCTTTTCCAACGTCTCCGTATCCGCAAACTACCACTCTTTTTCCGGCCAGCATAAGGTCTGTAGCTCTTCTTACAGCATCTACTGCAGATTCTTTACAGCCGTATTTGTTGTCGAATTTAGATTTGGTAACAGAATCATTAACATTGATTGCAGGCATTACCAAGGTTCCGTTTTTCATTCTTTCGTACAGTCTGTGAACGCCGGTTGTGGTTTCTTCAGAAAGTCCTTTGATGTCTTTTGTGAATTCCGGGTATCTGTCAAAAACCATGTTTGTCAAATCTCCACCGTCGTCAAGAATCATATTCAATGGTTTTCTGTCTTCTCCAAAGAAAAGAGTCTGCTCGATACACCAGTCAAAATCTTCTTCGTTAAGACCTTTCCAAGCGTAAACAGGAATTCCTGCAGCAGCAATTGCAGCAGCAGCGTGATCCTGAGTAGAGAAGATGTTACAAGATGACCAAGTTACTTCAGCACCAAGAGCTACCAAAGTTTCAATCAAAACGGCAGTCTGGATTGTCATGTGAAGACATCCTGCGATTCTTGCACCTTTCAGCGGCTGAGAAGGTCCAAATTCTTCACGGATAGACATCAAACCTGGCATTTCTGCTTCTGCCAAAGTGATTTCTTTTCTTCCCCATTCTGCTAAGGAGATATCCTTAACTTTATAAGGAACGTATTCTGTTGTTGTGCTCATATTTATAATTAAATAAATTTAATAAATCAGTTTAGAAACTAAAGCACAAAATTACAACATATAATCAAGATATAAAAATGAAGACTCAGCCTCAAAATATGAGATTTCGCATCGTTAAAATTATTTATTCTAATTCTAAATAACTACTTTTGTTGGATTATAACTGTTGATTATTAAAGGCTGAACAGCTGAACCTAATTGTCATAAATCAAAAAATCTCAATCTATTCAAAAATAAATTTACATTATGAGTGAAAGTACACATACACAGGATGCCCAGAGACAGGCAAAACCGGTAGCGCCAAAAGTAAAAGAACTGATCGCAAAAACCAGCAGTCTTATTCTGGCAACAGTAGATGCAGAAGGCACACCCAACTCCAGCTATGCACCGTTTGTAGAAATTGACAACCGATTTTACATCCTGGTTTCCTTTATGGCAAAACATACAAAAAATCTTGCTGAAGGCAGAAAAGTAGCGGCCATGTTCATCGAGGACGAGTCGGCTACCAAGCAGATCTATGCTAGAGAAAGACTGACTGTCGAGGTCTCCACTTCGCAAGTCGAGAGAGATTCTGCTGACTGGATCACAGTAGTAGGACAATTGAAAGAAAGACACGGAAAAATTGTAGATGTGCTGAATGAGATGACAGATTTTATCCTGATTGCCCTCCATCCTGTAAAAGGTGCGTACGTGAACGGTTTCGGAAGTGCTTATTTTATAGATGCAAATCTGGAAATAATGGAACACAGAAACGACCAGAATCACCAGACCAAATAAATAAAGAAAGGCCTAGTTTTTACTAAGCCTTTTTATTGATATTTTAAGAGTCTTCGAGAGCCTCAGACTGACACTAAAGTGAATATTTTTCACATTGAGTTTCTAAGCTATCGCTGTACACTTTCTGTACACTCTTTGTACAGTAAATGCGTCATTATGATTTGTTTATTATTTAAATTCAAATTGTTAATATAAAAATTAATTTTATTTAAATCTTCTTAAAAATAACCGTTGAGTTGTGTCCTCCGAATCCAAAAGCATTGCTCATCGCGATATTGATTTCTTTATTTTTCGGGTCGGTCACAATATGAATGCCTTCCGGAATATTCTCATCCAACTTTGTTATATTAATCGTTGGCGGAATGATACTGTTTTGAATCGCTTTGATACACAATATCGCTTCAACCGCTCCGGCAGCACCCAACAAATGTCCTGTCATCGATTTGGTTGCGCTGATATCCAACTTCGGACTTCCTTTGAAAACCTTGGTAATCGCATTAAGTTCTGCTAAATCTCCCAATGGGGTAGAAGTAGCGTGCGGATTAAGGTAATCGACTTGATCGAAAGTGATGCCTGCATCTTCAAGTGCCAATTCCATAGATTTTGCAGCACCAATTCCTTCAGGATGCGGCGCAGTCATATGGTAAGCGTCGGCTGTCATTGCAGCACCAACCATTTCTGCATAGATTTTTGCACCTCTCGCTTTGGCGTGTTCGTATTCTTCCAGAATCAATGCGCCGGCACCTTCTCCCATTATAAAACCGTCACGTTCCACGTCATAAGGTCTGCTGGCAGCTTTTGGGTCGTCATTCCGGGTGGACATTGCTTTCATTGATGAAAATCCACCTACAGAAGCAGAAGTAATTGGCGCTTCTGAACCGCCGCTTACGATAACCTTTGCTTTTCCCCAGCGGATATAATTGAAGGCATCCATAAATGCTGTATTTGCAGTAGCACAGGCAGAAACCGTTGTGTAATTGATACCGCGTAGTCCATATTTCATAGAAATCAGTCCTGAAGCCATATTGGCAATCAGTTTCGGAACGAAAAACGGACTGAATCTTGGCGTTCCGTCGCCTGTCGCATAATTGGTCACCTCATCTTCAAAAGTCTGCATTCCGCCTTGTCCTGTTCCCCAGATTACGCCGATATCAAAAGGGTCGATGCTTGCCAGATCCAAACCGGAATCTTCCATTGCTTCTGCAGCGGCGTAGATTCCAAATTGTGTGAAAAGGTCGCTTCGTTTGATTTCGTTTCTGTCCAGATATTTTTCGGGCGTGAAGTTTTTGACCTCAGCGGCAAACTGAACTTTGAATTTTTCCGGATTGAAGTGCGTGATGGTTGCGGCACCACTTTCTCCTGCCAGACTGTTTTTCCAAAAGGTGTCAACGTCATTTCCAAGAGGCGTTACGGCTCCCATTCCGGTGATTACAACTCGTTTCATTTAATTATTTTTAATTTTTAAATACTTTGGGCAGATTGACCGGAGAATTATTTCTCAGCTTTCCGCCATAATCTCTGTTCCTGAAAATATTATGTTAGGAATAAGAATCTGCAAATTTAAGGATTTGATTTTCTAATTTCGGTTTTAAATAAATTAGATGTTCCTTTTGCAATTAATCTCGATTTATCAGCATTCCAAATTTCACAGGTGGCGTTGACAAATTGTTTGCCCAATTTGGTGATATGCGTCTCTGCAATGATGTTTTCGCCTTCTTTTGCAATTCCGAAATAATCGATGACGTTATTTATTGTTGTGTAGAAAGTTGGTTCGTTCAGGGAAAACATCGTGGCGCCCAAAACGTCATCAATAATCGCTGCCGTTACGCCGCCGTGCAGGTTTCCGATTGGATTGAGCCATTCGGGACGGATGGTGTACTGGAATTCCAGATGGCCGTGTTCTGCGGAAATTACAACAGGTTTCAGCCATTTCATAAAGGGCGACGGCGAATCTGAGAATTCTTTGCCAATCAATGTTTTGAGATGTTCTAGTGGATTCATATTTAGATGTTAGAGATTAGAATTTAGATGTTAGATTTAAAAGTCAAAACTGGTGTTGTATGACAAACTATGTTCTGTGTTGAATCTGCAGCCCGGCCTGAGTGGAGCTCATTTTTTGCAGTAACCAGCTTACAATCAAACGGGAAAAGCGTGTGCAAAAAATAGCGGGAACGGAGGACGGAAAAGCTGCCCAAATCATACCAATTACACAACGTCCTGAATCCTCAGTTGGTTCATTGCGACGAACGCTTCTTCCGGTGCGGACAGGAATAATCGGTAAATGTCTTCGGTTTGTCCAACGCGGATTTCGAAATTGTCATTCTCCAAAGATGCTAAAAATTCTTCGGCAACCAAAGTGGGAGAGATGCCGCTTTTGCCGCCAATTGGCGCAGAAAAATCGGTGTCTACCAACGGCGGAATAATCTCGAAAACCTTGATTTGTGTTTCTTTTTCCAAGGCAAATCGCAACGACTGCGTGTAGGAATGCAGTGCAGCTTTGCTGGCGGAGTAGGTTGCCAGACCGCTGGGAACGTAGGCTGTGATGGAGGAAACGTTTACGATTGCTGCATTTTGCTGCGTTTTCAGAATGGGCAAAAGTTTCTCGTTGAGTCTTATTACGGAAAGATAATTGGTGAGCATTTCGGCTTCCGCTTTTTCGAATCCATTGGCATTTTCCGCTGTGATATTGAAGACGAAGGCCTGACCAGCATTGTTGATGACCATATTGAGTTGGGGAAATTCCTGTGTGATTTGAGTGACCAGCTTTTCTACATCTTCCGCTTTTGATACGTCGGAAATGATGGTTTTTACATTGTTAAGTTTTGAAGCGGCGTGGTTTAGGCGTTCTTCATTTCTTCCGGTGATGATGACACTGTTGCCTTTTTCGGACAGTAATTTTGCGATTTCGAAGCCGATTCCGGCGCTTCCTCCTGTGATAAGGATGGTGTTGTTGGTTGTTTTCATAATGGTTGGTATTATTTGATTTTGATAGTTACTTTTCCCTTTGCACGGCCGCTATCGACATAATTTAGAGCATCGTTGGTCTGTTCGAAAGGGAATATTTTGTCGATGGTTGGTTTGATGATTCCGGATTCTATGAGTTTGGAGATTTCATTAAGCTGATTTCCATTGGCTTCCATAAAGAGGAATGAATAATCCACATTTTGTTTTTTCGCCAGCTTTTTAGTTTGGAAACTTAGCAGGAACATTACAGCTTTGAGGAAAAAATTGAGCCCGAGTTTCTTTGCAAAATCAACATCCGGCGGACCTGAAATTGAAATCACTTTTCCGCCAGGTTTTAGTATTCTGATGGACTTTTCCAATGTTTTTTGGTCTTGGCTGTTGAGAACCAAATCGTAATCTGTGAGCATGTTTTCAAAATCCTGTGTTTTATAATCGATGACCAAGCCGGCGCCCAGATCTTTAACTAATTCAAAATTCTTCTCACTTGTCGTGGTTGCCACAAAAGCGCCCAAATGTTTCGCCAGCTGGATTGCAAATGTTCCTACACCGCCGGAACCTGCCTGGATAAATACTTTCTGACCTTTTTTCAGGTTTGCTTTTTCAAATGCCTGCCAGACCGTCAAGCCAACCAATGGAACAGAAGCGGCTTCTTCCATCGAGATGTTCTTTGGTTTTGGTGCGACGAAGTTTTCGTTGATGGCTACATATTCTGCAAAGGCGCCAATTTGGAAATCGGGAAGTCTTGAAAAAATCTCATCACCAACTTTGAACTTTGTTACTTTCGAACCGACTTTAATGACGATTCCTGCCACGTCGTGACCTAATATCAAAGGAAATTTGTACGGCAGCATCATTTTGAATTCGCCGCTTTTCAGTTTGTTGTCAAGTTGGTTCACGCTTGCAGAATGAATTTCAACCAGAACTTCATCTTCTTTAATTATTTGCGTAGGAACGTCTGCCATTTCCAAATGATCGGTTTTGCTGTATCGCTGGATAGTAAATGCTTTCATAGTTTTATTTTGTACCAATCGGTATATTTTTAAGTAAAAAAATTTAGTTTGCTAATTCGGTGTCGATGATTTTTTCGATTCTGTCCAGAGCTTTGAGAAGGTGAATCTGGTTGTCAGTTGCTTTCGTCAATAGAATTCCGCCTTCTATCAGCATTATAAAAAGATAGGCGTATTCGGATATATTTACGGAATTTTTGATTTCATTTTTTGACTGGCCTTCTTCCAGAATTGCAGCAAATTTGTCTGCCCATCCTTTGAAGGTTTTCGCAACTTCTGCTTTCAGGAAAGGCATTGTGTCGTCTGCTTCGATCGCGGTATTCATAATCGGACAGCCACCTTTGGACAAATTGGTCTGGATAGAATTTCTGTAATAATTGAGAAAAGCCGTCAGTTTTTCGCGGCTTGTCATTCCGGCATTCAGATTTTCATTGATGCCTTGCTGCAGACGTTTTGAATTGAACAGATAGACTTCTTTTGAAACCTCGTCTTTATTCACGAAATTGCCGTAGATGCTTCCTTTTGTCAGTCCGGTTGCTTCCGTAATATCGGAAAGAGATGTTCCTGCGTAACCTTTTTTGTTGAAAAGTTCCGCTGTACTTTCGATGATGAACTGTCTTGTTTTTTCTGCTTTGGTCATTATTTGATTGAATTGACTTTGCAAAGATATACAATTTAAATACCAATCGGTATATTTATTTTATTATTTCAATTAAATAAAAAATGCTCCCGAAATAAATTCCGAAAGCATTTCAATTATAATCGTGTAAAAATGTTTAAAAGCAAAAAGCTATAAGCCAATTGCCGGCAGCCATTTTATTTCCAGCCGCCACCCAGGCTTTTGTAAATGTTGACAACTGTGCTCAATTGTCTTTCTTTGGCTTCGATGAGTTCCATTTTGGCGTCCAGCGCATCACGCTGGTTCATCAGAACTTCCAGATAATCTGCTCTTGAATTGCGGAACAATTGGTTGGCAATCCCAATTCCGTCATCCAAAGCCTTTGATTCCTGCGCCTTCAATTCATAATATTTATCGAGGTTTTTGATCTTCGACATCTGATTGGCCACATCCATATAAGCGCTCAGAATGGTTTTGTCATATTCGTACAAAGCCTGGATTTGTTTGGCATCAGCCGTCTTGAATTGTGCTTTGATTGCTGTTTTGTTGATCAACGGGCCAGCCAATTCACCAACCAGATTGTAAGCAATCGACTCTGGCAACTTAACTAAATAAGATGGATTAAAAGCTTCCAGACCAAGCGTAGCATTGATTTCCAGACTTGGATAGAATTCTTTTCTTGCTGCTTCCACATCCAGTTTTGCAGATTCTAATTCTAGTTCAGCCTGTTTAATATCCGGACGATTAGCCAGTAACTGAGAAGGAATTCCCGTGTAAACAGTCTGTGGAACGATGGACATAAAACTTTCCTTAGCTCTCACAATCGGCTGCGGATAACGGCCCAGTAAAGCATTGATCTGATTCTCCTTTTCTGTAATCTGTTGCTTGAGGTCATATTCCGTTGCGCTGGATTTTGCCAACTCAGCTTCAAACTTTTTGACTGCCAATTCAGTTGTAGCCATCGCTTCTTTCTGAATTTTCGCAACGTCCAAAGCTTTTTTCTGCAAATCCATATACTGATGAATGATATCAAGCTGATTATCAAGCGATAATAACTCATAATAATTGTCTGCTACTTCAGAAATTAAACCGGATAAGACAAAATTCTTGCCTTCAACTGTTGACAGATAATGCGCAACGGCTGCTTTCTTTTCAGTTCTGAGTTTGCCCCAGATATCGATTTCCCAATTCGCCATCAATCCACCTTCGAAGTTTCCCAAATTCTCTGGAACTTCCTTTCCATCAGTGATTTCTGTGGAAGCATCGCCGGCTCCGGTACTTGTGTATCTTCCTACCTTTTCCAGACCTGCGCCAAGTTTTGCAGCAACAGTCGGACTCAGTTTTCCGTTTTTGTACATCACATCGCTTTTCGCAATCTCGATTTCCTGAAGCGTAATCATCAGTTCCTGATTGTTTTTCAGCGCTTCATCGATGAGATTGACAAGATTCGGATCTGTGAAAAACTGTTTCCAAGGTGTGATTCCGGAATTATTTTCAGCAACATTTTGATTGTCAAAATTGTGAGGAATCGTTTCTTTCACTTGGTCCAGGATTTTGGTCGCCATCGGTGCTTTACATCCAATTAAAATCAATGAAATGAATGTTGCAGCGATTATATTTTTGGGCAGCTGTATCCGCCTTCCGCTCCCAATCTTTTTGTTCCACTTCGTTTCACAAAAAGGATTTCCGCTCAAGTCGGGCTGCGGTGCCGCTGTCTTTTCGAGAGACGTTTTCATTATATATTGATTATTTGTCTTCATATTTCCCATCGTGTTTGTAAGGTTCTGTGTTTTCTGTCAAAGGATTTTCCTCTTCGTAATAAGTCAGTTTGGATTTCGAAGCCAGGTTGGCAAAAATGTAGTATAATCCCGGGATAATCATCAATCCGAAAATAGTCCCGATCAACATTCCACCGGCCGCGGCCGTTCCGATTGTTCTGTTTCCCACCGCTCCCGGTCCTGTTGCCAAAGCCAAAGGAATCAATCCTGCGATGAATGCAAATGAGGTCATCAAAATCGGTCGGAATCTAAGAGATGCACCTTGCAGAGCGGCTTCTTTGGTAGAAAGTCCTTCTTCTGCCTTCTTCTGGACAGCAAATTCTACAATCAAAACGGCATTTTTCCCGAGCAATCCAATAAGCATTACCATTGCCACCTGAGCATAAATGTTATTCTCCAATCCGAAAAGACTCAGGCATAAAAATGCGCCGAAAATCCCCGTTGGTAAGGATAAAATAATTGGCAAAGGCAGAATGAAACTTTCATATTGCGCCGAAAGAATCAGATAAACGAATCCAAGACAAACGAGGAAAATATAGATTGCTTCATTCCCTCTGGAAACTTCGTCTTTAGAAATCCCAGCCCAATCGATCCCGAAACCTCGCGGCAAAGTTTTGTCTGCCACTTCCTGAATTGCCTTAATTGCATCACCGGAACTGTAACCTGGCGCCGGCGTTCCGCTGACTTCGGAAGAGTTGTACATATTATGTCTCGTGATCTCGGATAGTCCGTACACTTTTTCAAGATGCATAAAATCTGAATAAGGAACCATCTGGTCTTTGTCATTTTTAACATACAGTTTCAGAATGTCCGTTGGCAATGCGCGGTATTGCGGACTTGCCTGAACGATTACTTTATAGGGTCTGTCGAATCGTATGAAACTGGTTTCGTAGTTGGAACCAGTCAAAGTGGAAAGATTGTCCATCGCTTTTTCGATCGTCACGCCTTTCTGCTCAGCTAAATCATTATCGATTTTAAGCATATACTGCGGAAAACTCGCGGAGTAGAAACTGAACGCCGATCCCAGTTCAGGACGTTTTTTAAGCTCCTTAACAAAATCATTACTCACAGTTTCCATCTTGTGATAGTCGCCGCTTCCGGCTTTGTCCAGAAGTCTCAACTCAAATCCACCTGCTGCTCCATAACCGGGAATTGATGGCGGTTGGAAGAATTCGATGTTTGCACCGGGAATTTCTTTAGCTTTCTTTTCCAGTTCCTCGATTACTTCTGTTGCAGACTCTTTGCGGTCTTCCCAGCTTTTAAGATTAATCAAACACGTTCCGGAATTGGATCCGGTTCCTTCAGTCAAAATCTCATATCCAGCTAAAGATGAAACGGATGAAACACCGTCAATATCTTCAGAAGCTTTTTGCAGTTGTAATGCAATCTGATTGGTTCTTTCCAATGTAGATCCCGGCGGTGTCTGGATAATGGCGTAAATCATTCCCTGATCTTCACTTGGGATAAATCCTGTCGGTAATTTGTTGCTCAAAAAGAAGGTTCCAATGCAGAAAAGCAGCAGCAAAGGAAGGGTAATCATCTTTTTGGTGACAACCCTGTTCAGAAAATTGTGGTATTTGCCCGCTCCGACGGTAAATATATTATTGAAGCCATCCAGAAATCTGGTAACTGGCGTCTTCTTTTTTTCCTTGCCGTGGTTGTTTTTAAGGATCAAAGCACATAAAGCCGGCGTTAAAGTCAATGCGACAACACCTGATAATATGATTGATGAAACCATTGTAATGGAGAACTGTCGATAGAAAACACCAACCGGACCAGACATAAATGCTACCGGAATGAAAACGCTAGCCATTACCAAAGTGATCGCGATAATTGCACCGCTGATCTCATGCATTGCTTCTTCCGTTGCCTTGAGTGGCGAGAGGTGCTTTTCCTCCATCTTGGCGTGGACGGCTTCTATCACAACAATCGCATCATCGACGACAATTCCGATGGCCATTACCAAAGCAAAGAGTGAAATTAAATTTAAGGTAATTCCAAAGGCTGACATTATCGCAAAAGTTCCTATTAATGAAACCGGAACCGCAATAGTCGGAATCAATGTTGAGCGCCAATCTCCCAAGAATAGGAAAACCACGATTGCCACCAATATGAAAGCTTCGAATAAAGTATGAATCACCTTTTCTATGGATGCATCCAAAAACCGCGAAACGTCATAACTGATCTCGTAATGCATTCCTTTTGGGAAATTGTTTTTCTCAAGGTCAGCCATTAAAGTTTTTACATTTTTGATAACATCGCTGGCGTTGGAACCGTAGGATTGTTTGATGGTAACTGCAGCAGAAGGTTTTCCGTTCAGAGTAGAGTAGATGTCGTACATAGAACTTCCGAATTCTACGTCTGCAACATCCTTCAGCCTTACAAATTCACCATTTGGATTTGATTTCAGGATGATATTTCCATAATCTTTTTCGTTGCTGTATCGGCCGGGATATTTCAGAATATATTCAAAAGACTGAGACCGTTTTCCCGAACTTTCACCTGTTTTTCCGGGTGATGCTTCGAGACTCTGTGAATTTAATGCTTCCATCACTTCATCTGCCGAGATGTTGTAAGCGGTCATTCTATCAGGCTTCAGCCACACGCGCATCGCATATTCACGCGTTCCGAGGATGTCAGCTTCACCTACACCTTTCACCCTCTTCAGTTCAGAAAGCAGGTTGATGTCTGCAAAGTTGAAAAGGAATTTCTGATTTGCTTTCGGATCATCACTGTAAAGGTTGATATACATTAGCATATTTGGCTCCTCACGGGTGATTTTTACACCTTCACGAACTACCAATGGTGGTAATTTATTAATCGCAGAAGAGATATGATTCTGAACGTTGATTGCGGCAACATTCGGGTCTGTTCCAAGATCGAAAACGACCTGGATGGAAGCCTCACCGTCATTTCCGGCGTCGGAAGTCATATATTTCATTCCGGGAATTCCGTTGAGCGCTCTTTCCATAGGTATTACCACGGATTTAATGAGCAATTCGTTGTTAGCTCCCGGATATTCTGCCGTGATGTTTACTTTTGGCGGAGAGATCGACGGGAACTGGGTGACAGGTAATTTTACCAACGATAAAATCCCTAAAAATACGATGATCAAAGAGATCACGATAGACAGAACTGGTCTGCGGATGAATTTCTTAAACATAAAGAAGTATTTTTATAGATAATAGACTTTAAGATAATAGATTGATAGACTAAAGAAATATTGAATTTTTCAGTAATCATAGTCGATTATCATTCATCAATTATCATTGATGCATTTAGTCTGCTTTTAATTTTAAGGACTGTAAGACTTTCTTAGGATCCTGGAATTTGGTTTCCACCTTTTGGTCGTCTTTCACCTTTTGAACACCTTCCAGCAGAAACTTGTCATTAGGATTTAATCCTTCGGAAACCACGTAAAGATCCGGGAGATTATAAGCCACTTTGATGTTTTTTGACCTTACTTTTCCATTTTTATCAACCACAAAAACATAAATCTGATCCTGGATTTCGTAGGTTGCTTTTTGAGGAATTATCAATGCGTTTTTCAGTGGAACCGTCATCTGTACTTTTCCGGTTTCGCCGTTTCTTAATAGTTGATTTGGGTTGGGAAATTTGGCCCGGAAAGCAATGTTTCCTGTTTCGTTATCGAATTCTCCTTCGATGTTGGCAATCATTCCTTTGTCCGGAAGAGGCTCTCCGTTGGCCATTACAAGAGAGACGATATTGTTGCCTCGTTCTGCAGAATGCGTCTGGTAATTGATATATTCCGGCTCAGAAACATTGAAGTAGGCGTAGACGCCGGCATTGTCTGAAAGGCTTGTCAAGAGATCGCCTTCGTCTATCAGACTTCCAAGTTTCAGCGGAATTCTATTGATATAACCTGAGAAAGGTGCTTTCACGGTAGTAAAGTTGAGGTGAATCTGCGCCAGTCTCATTTCTGCATTGGCAGCGTCCAGTTTTGCTTTGGACATCGCTCTTTCATTTTTGGAAACGATGTTGTTGCTTGCCAGAGTGCTCGAGTTTTGCAACTCGATTTTTGCCTGTTCTACTTCTGCACGCGCTTTCATCAGTTCTGCCTGGTAAATCTGAGGCATAATTCTGAAAAGCGTCTGTCCCGCCTGTACAAACTGACCTTCGTCCACATATATTTTTTCAAGGAAACCTTTTTCCTGAGCTCGGATCTCAATATTTTTGAGAGATTGGATCTGCGCCACATAATCTTTGGTGATGACGGTATCCATCTTTACAGCCGTAGTGGTAGGGTAAACGACTTTTTCTTCTTTTTCTTCTTGTTTGTCTTTGCAGCTGAAAATAATCAGCAATGCGCTGAGAGCAACAGAAATTGTGACTCTTTTGTTCATTTTAAATAATTTTTATTTTTTTAATTGAGGATTGAATTAATGATCAGAAAACCATCAGATTCGGTGAAATGTTGAGTTCGGAAAATTTTCAAAAACAACAGGAAATGTTACCACTTTGGAATAAGGGTAATTCTGTTTTTGAAACAGTGAAATTTAAATACGGATAGAACGAAGCAGAATGAACCTTCTTATCGAATAGATAATAGTTTCCGGCTCGTGAAACTTCTTTGTTTTGAGTCTGAAAAAGGCTTGCAGGAAATATCCCAATCCAAAAACTGCAATTGCCGCAATGGCATTTAGAGAATTTGAAACAGTGAGATCCAGATTGATCTCTTCCGGAGAATCCAGAGAATCATTAGCCTGTTGGAAAGACGCCTTTTCCAAGGACTTGTCAATGTGGTGTTTTTTGGCAAAAGAAAGAAATGGTGAAGCAGCGATGTTCTGCGCTCCAAAATCTGACTGGAAATCAAGAGATTGCTTGTTTTCTACTGTAAACAGCAGAAAAATGCACATCAATAAATATATAATTCCCTTTTTCATTTTGGTACTGCAAATTTACTTGCTTATATGTTAACAACATCTTAAATCTAAAAATTTAAGGAATTTTTAAGTTGAGACACGCGATTCTCAGAAGTTGGGAGATGTAACCGTTTTTTGTAAATTAGCAAAACAAAACCACCCGATGCCACTTTACAAAGATCTTTCCGATGACGTTGCCACTATTCTCATCTGGGAATATAGTCCTGATGAGGAACTGAATGCAGACATTTTGCTGGAGCCGGAAAATCAGAATAAGATTCTCAATTATCATCCCAACAAGATTGCGGAAGTGCTGATGGTGCGGAAAATGCTGAAATCTGTCCTTCCGGATCATAAAATTCTTTATAAAGAGGACGGCGAGCCTTACCTTTTTCCTAATGATCTTCAGATTTCCGTAAGTCATTCTTTCCCGCTGGCCGGAATGGCAATATCTAAAAATAAAATCGGGATCGATATCGAGAAGCGAAAAGATAAGATTAAGAATATCCGACACAAATTTATTCTTCACGAAAATGATTTTATAGATGATGCCGAGGAAGTGGATTTCCTGACGGCCATCTGGTGCGTGAAAGAAGCGCTTTACAAAATCCACCACAGCAAACACTGGTCGCTGAAAAAGCATTACGATGTTTTACCCTTTGAGCTTTGTGAAAAGTTATCTGTAAAATGCAGGGTTTATGACGATGAAAATGAGGATTTTTTCAAAGCTAAAATCAATTTCTTTGATAATTACTGTTTCGCAGTGGTGGACTGATAGATCAGATATTCCTCAATAATTTTGCGCTGATCTTTTGCTACGTCATAGATTAACTCCAGAAGTTCTCTGATGTTTTTGATCTCTGTCAGGTGGCTGACAGTGTAAATACGCTCTTCAGAAACAGCCTGATTTTCCAGTTCTGCTTTTCTTTTTTCCAAAAGATCAGATACGTGATCTTCCGGTTTTATGTGGCTTTCCGATCTTGTTTTCTCATCCAGATCCTGCTGGAAGAGCAGGGAAGAAGTTCTCAGCAATTCGGCAGAAATTTTAATTTTCCAGTTTTGAAGATCTATTTCGGGAAACTCGTGCCCGGATTTAGCGTATTGCGATAATGATGCGGTGTAAGCAGTGATCAGGTGCGTTGTAGTCACAAATTGGTGTACCGTTTCCAGTTTCCTCTGCTGATTTTTGGGATCAGAAATCATCCTTTGAAAATTGTCCGAAAGATTGGCCAAATCTATGATGGCGTTTTTCCTTTTCAGACGGAAATCCTGGTCGTCTGTCTCTTTCTTGGAAAGGCGGTCTATCACAAGGCGGAAATAATTAAGATTGCTCTTGGACGATTTTTTCATCAAATCCAGATTCTGCGTGTGTTCCCATACCGGGAGAATGAAGTAAGCGACGAGAAAGGTGACTGCGCCGCCTATCAAAGTATCGAGAATTCTGTCTTTGAAAATAAGATTCACATTTCCGGGTCTCAAAAAGTTGAATGACAGGAAGATATAGATCGTCATAAACAAAACTGCCCAGAAATATTTTGATTTTAATAAACTGAAACACAGGATCATACTCAATAAAAGAATGACCAGAATTGCGCCCGGATCTTTGACGAAATATAAGATGATATAAGCAATGACGCCGCCTGCAACCGTCCCGAAAAGACGCAGCAAATTCCGATGTTTTGTGGTAGAGTAGGCGGGTTTCAGGATCGCAATGATGGTGATAAGAATCCAGTAGGAATGGCCGATCCCGAGGATTTCAAACCGAGATACGATGTAACCGATGAGCAGCGCAATGGTGACGCGCACTGCATGACGGAAATGGCCGGAATTCAGCGAGAAGTTGGAAAAGAATACTTTGAGATCCAGCTTTTCTTCCTTGGGCAAAAATTTGGAATAATCCAGTCCTGAAGACAGACTTTTCGCCAGCTTTTTGTCCTGAGAATGGACCTTCAGAATGGTGGTAACTTCATCTGTAATTTCAGTAATTCTCATCAGAACCTGGCGCATCATCATAAAATCTTCCAGCGTTTCCGAAGAGAATCTTTTGGATCTGTGGTCAAAAAATTCATCATAGATCAGCTTCAGCTCATTATCAAAATTGGTGATCTGACGGAACGCCAGTCCACTCTGCAGAGAGATTCCGAGATTGGTAATTTCGTCTGCCATGATCAGGAGATAATCGTGGATTTTGTTGAGCAGATCTGTATCGCCGAAAACCTGATTCATTTTTTTGTAATCATTCTCCGAGGTAAGAAGTTTGTCGTAAAGATCGATGGAATTGAGAAACATCAGCATCAGAATTCTACTTTGTGTGGTAGATTCATTGACGATTTTTCTGGTTTTAAAGACAATTTCTCTGGTGTCTTCCTGGTGGTTTTTAATTTTGACCTGCTGTGAAATCAACTGATTCAGCAGCTCATCAAAATCCGGATTTTTTGTGTAATATTTAGCTTTAATTCTCAGATAATCTGCCAATTCCAGATAGTTCTCGCCAACCACCTGGCCTGCTAATTTGTAAGGCTGAAGTTTTGAAACAATCAGGAAAATGACAAAAAACCAAAGGCAGCCGAGAAAGAATATCAGGGAACTCGTCAGAATATTTTCTCCTGTAAGATGCCCGTCTATGAAAATGCTGAGGACAACGAGTGCAATAGAGCCGAATGTTGCCAATCGCACACCATAAACACCAATCATCGAAAAGAAAAAACCAAAAATGATAATCTCGAGATAGACTGCGACGGGAAATTCCTTGACCAGACTTGCAAAAAGAGCGATGAAAAAGAAGGTGAAAATAGATAATATTAAAGTGTTCCTTCTCCGGATATATGGTCCCTGCTGATCTGTAAGTCCTATGAAACTGGTTCCGAGGGGGAAGAGGAAAAATTCTTTGAGCAAACCAAATTGCGCCAGAATGATACTGGGAATCACTATTGCCAAAGCGATTCTTGCTCCGGAATAGATGTATTGGCTGGTTAAGAATTTTTTGAGTTCGGAACTATAGTTCATATTGCAAATTTACAGAAAGTATCAAGTAAAATGAACATTGTAAAATCTAAAAATGCAATGTCAAAGCCCAGATTGAAATTTTTAAATAATTAATAAAAAAAATGCCAAAGCTTGTAGCCCTGGCAAAATTGTTATTTGAACAAAGATTAATTAATAATCCTGTGCGTTGTAAGTTTCGCTTCCGATGTTCCAGGTTAACCCAAATCTAAGTGTGTTGTCCAAAGCAGAATTGATTTTGGAAGTGTTAATTAGGTAAGAAAGATCCAGTCCAAAAGATGCATACTTGAAACCGACACCTACTGTGGCGTACTGTCTTGCTCCCTGTTCTGGCGCTTCTGTGAAGTAACCTGCTCTCAGGGCAAAAGTCTCATCGTAAGAATACTCTGCAGCACCACTGAACATGATACTTTTTTTGTTGTTAAAGGATTTTCCGATTCCTGCGATTGGTCCTACGTTAGGCACTTCTCCGGTTGTCTCATCCGGTCCCGGTACCAATATTTTGGATGCTTCACCACTTAAGCTGAAACGGTTCATATCATCGATTAGTAAGTCGTAACCTAGACCCAATCTTGCCATTGTAGGAAGGTAGGATCTGGACTCTTCATCACCTGTGTAATCCAGTTTGGGACCAAGGTTCTGTACTGCCCAACCACCCTTTACACGACCTTCGTAGCCACTGATACTCTCATGTTTCGGAGACATATAGTAACCGGAAACGTCTACTGCAAATGTATTTGCAGGTTTGAAACTGCTGTCTGAGTTGAAGCTGCCGAAATCTGAACGGATAAATTTACCTGTCACTGCCATAGAGTAGTTGTCGGTAAGTTTCAAACCGTAAGCGATATCGATAGAAAATTCATTTGGTTTTACAGTACCTCTGTCGTCTACACCGCCACTTGCATTCAGTTCCGTCAGGTTGACTTCTCCCATATTGAAGTAGTACAAACTGGCACTCAAAGTGGAACGCTCATCGTCTCCTACGAATGTATAAAAAGATCCGTAAAGTAAAAATACATCACTGGTAAGCTTACTCATATAGGGTGTGTAGCTGACTCCGAATCCTGATGAAACCTTTGCGAAAGGATATTTTGCAGCGTTCCAGAATTGGGAAAATACATCCGTGGATGTGGCAACACCCTGGTCACCCATACCTCCCGCTCTTGCATCCGGAGATATTCTTAGAAATGGTGCACCCGTAAGCACGGGCTGAATTTCTTGAGAAAAAGCAAAGGCACTCGCGCCGATTCCTAATCCTAAAAATAATCTTTTTGTTAAATTCATTTTTGTTCTTTTAAGGTAAAGTTTACCGATATATTATGTGTTTGTTATTTTAATAAAACCATTTTCTCAACAGCAGTGGCGCTACCTGAGCATTTCTCCTGATTCTGGCTGCGTGCAAATATCTTAAAAATATAAGTACCTTTTGCTACAGTATCTCCAAAATCATCTTTTCCGTCCCATTCTATGGCCTGTCTCGGTGTTCTGAATCCTTGCAGGAATGGTTCTGCAGATACTGTTGTAGACAGAGTTCTCACTATTTTCCCTGTGATTGTATAGATCTGAACATTCACATCCAGCGCGTCATCACAATTATGTTCAAACTGAACATAGGTTTTGTTTGTAAAAGGGTTTGGCCAGTTCAGCAGCCTGTTGACGGTCAGTTTCTTTTCTGACTCATCTTTTACTACAAAGTTTAACGTAGATGATGTAGAATTATTGTTGATATCCCAAACTTTAAACACCAGCTGATGCTCGCCTGGTTTCAGACCTTTTAGCGGGAAAGTGACAGATCCTTTCTGATAATCTTTGAGGTCACCAAAGCTGCAGCCATTGCCGTCACCAGAGGAGAAATAATCGTTGATAGAAGTCGTGTTGATCACGTCGCCATCCAAGACAAAAGTAATATCGTGGCCTACACCTGCTCCTGTGGAGTTGATTCCCATATTATCCTTCACGCAAGCCAGAAGCATTGGGTTCTGATCTGTGATTCCACCATTGGCAAAATTGGTATTGTTCATAAACAGATTAGCTGCCGGTGGCTCATTGTCATTGATTCCGTCGGGGTTGATGCTTCCTACAGTCTGTGTTTGGTTGGTAAATACATCGTAGGCATTAGGGTTTGGTTTTGTTTTATCAAAATTGTCCGCATAAGCCAGAATTCTTCCTGTACCTACTTCATAATTAATATCCTTTGGCACGTAGAATTCCACTGTGAAATTCCCGTTGACAACCGTTCCTGATGCTTTCACAATGGCGCTTGGCTCTTCTTCATACGTCATTTTAGGATTGAGAGCCGTCACATTATCATTGTTTAGGGTTGTTTTTTTAATTTTCTTGTCAAAAATATTGATTGCTACTCTTCCGTTGAACGTATTGTCCAAGGTTGCTCCGTCCGATTTTGTCACGCGTCCTTTTACTTTTACAAAATCGAGGGCACGAATTTGATTGGGAACAGGACTTTCAATATTATCAATCTTTATAAGCCTTTTTGGTCTGCTCATTTTCATTGCAGGATCACCCAGAAAGTTGACACGTAACGGATCCAATGAAGATGAATTGCTGTTGTAAAACTGTTTTCTTGCATTTAGGTGAGCATCTCCAATTGGCAGAAAGTCATCTGCAGCATTCAGTCCAAATAAATTATTGGTAAAAACCGGTGTGAACCTCCTTCCGTAATCTACAGTAATTGCCCTGCTGGATGTAATCATACTTGCTGCACCACCTGTAGCAAGTTTTATAAACTGTTCTCCTGCAGAGTTTGTGCTTGGCTCATCCCAAAGTGTAAATTCACAGGTAATTGTGGATACAAAAGGAAACCTGCTGTATACTGGTGTGAAATTATTAAAACCCTGTATCTCTGTGCTGGTTAAAACACGCTCCTGCGACCAGCCGTTGATTCCGCCGTGTCCGAAGTAAAACAGATATAGACTATTTCCCACATCGTTGCTGATGGCCTGATTGACTCCCGGATAACGCTGTCCACCGGCACTGCTGATTGCAGGGAAGGCATCAAGATAAAGTTTTCGGATGTTGTACTCTGGCTTACTTGTAGATGTAAAGTTTTGATTGATAGCATATTCTACAAGATAATGAAACGGTCCCGGAACACCAACAGGTGTGTTTTCTCCTTCAAAATCATCATCTGCTACAAAATCCAGCTTCATACGCCATTCTCCAAATGGGCTGGACTGCCCGGGTAATGCATTATTATAAGCCAGAATTTTATCAATCATGATTTTGGCTTCCTGTACATTGTCGGCGGGAATCCTTCCGATTGGAAGATCTGGTACCTGGGTCAGATTTGTAACAGTTTGCGGTCTGGTCATCACAAAGTAATCATCCGTAACATAAGTGTTGGCAAAATCTTCGCTTCTTTCGCTTTGGTAACTAGGTATTACATCGGTATTGCCGGAGATTCTGTTTTTAAAATCGTAAGAAGTATCACCGATCAGCAGTACATATTTCAACGATCCCAAAGGTGTATTTAGTTTGGTGACGAAATCTCTGATTGCAGTTATGTCTTTACTTCCACTGCTGAATTCATTATAAATTTTATTGACGTCAACAATTTCTACCTTAAACTTGTCATCGTGGAAAGATTTCATACGCTGTGCCTGAGAAAAATAGGCAGGCTGCGTGATGATGAGATAATCTACATTACTGAGTGCCGAAAGATCCTGATTATCAATCCTGCCAACAAAAGTGGGTTCGTAGGCTGAACTGTTTTTAAAAGCAACAAATTCATTGTTGAAAAGTGGGCTGCCCGCAAGATAACCGAAATTAAAAACTGAATTCTGTGAGTTTTTATTGGTAACTTTTCTGACATTGGTAACATCTGATACATCCCAAACCTGATCTATAGATGCAGCATTTGAAATAGAAAATCCATACAGCTGTCCGGTATTTTCAGCAATCAGGAAATCCCGAAAATTCATCTGCGTATCATTAAAATTCAGATCCTGTTTATAAAGCACCTCGGCATAATCGAAGTAAAATGTAGCATTAGGATTGGAACCGGTAGTGGTTTTGTAGCTGAATTTAATAGTATTTCCGGTTTGGTTTATAAGATTTTTGGAAAAATTCTGCCTTACAAAACTAATGGCATCGCTGGATAAGGGTGAGAAATCACTCTTCTCACCATTTACCGTAATATCGATTTTTGAAGACTGGGCGTTAAAGCCTATTACCTGTGTTCGGATCTTTACAATGTCAGTGCTCTGCAGCGGACTTTTGGTGTTGAAGACAATATCCTTTGTACCACTGATGATATCGCCTGTCCAGATCCTGCCCAGTTTCAGGAGATTAAACTTTTCTTCATTGATGAACTGATACTCATCGTATCTCGTGATCAGTTGAGAAGGAAGTTCATTATTGATGATTTGGACTCTTTTACCTTCACCAATATCAAAATTGATAAAATAGTAGGAAAAGTCTTCATAAATATTCACCACATTTCCAGATTCGTCATCTCGGGATTCCTTTCTTCTGTTTCCGTTTACATTGGTGCTGTTTTTAAAAAGATTATAACCATTGGGTCCCTGTGCGTAAAAAATGGCATAATCGTTATCATTCCAGACGCCGTCTTCCTCACCTATCACCTGGATTGCATCCTCCTGCAAGGCATCATATTTCAGATTGACAGTATTCCCTACATCGAAAGAACTGTAGATCTGCTGGTTAAATTCTGGCAACATCAGTCCGCCATTACCATAGATTCTGAAATTTTTGGGATTGACGTTCGATGGATTGATTCCGTTTTGTTGTAGAAATTGCTTGGTAATTTTAAAAATACCGGATTTATCTACTTTTATTTTATAAAAATTGCCGGATTTCAGCGGGTTTTCTGTGGTTCCTGCCTTGTTACCATTTTGTGAAAAATTAGACGCCTTCAGATTACTTTCGCTGATGTCGAAGGAAACTAATCGGTAGATTTTATTATTTTCAGCCTTGATAGCCTGCACGCTGATGTTGGCTTTCTGGGCATTATCCTCCGTGCTGAAATAATAATCTATGCTGGATTTCGGATTGCTGGTAACAGAGTTTATTTTAAGATCTTTAATATCCTTTGCAGGCATTACCTCCCATACCAAATTATCCAGTTTGAGCTGTGAGGTCGTTTTGAGACTGAGGTTTACAAAAATGGCATTGGCCTCCAGCCGCATGCTGTGATTGCTGAATGACGGATATACAAATGATTCCGAACCATAATCAACTTCCTTGTAGCCATCCCAGGCCAAAGTGAATTTTTGCGAATAATTAAATATAGATAGTAAAAAGAAAACGAAAATATAAATTTTGAATTTCATCAATGTGATTTATTTAAGAATACAAAATAAACGATTTTTTTAAAAAAATCTTATATAATAAAATTAAATTAATTACGTTTTATCAAAAAAAGACAAACATTATTTGATTAATTAAAGAATTTCTATTTTCTTTGTACTTTGAAAATTTCTATATCTATTATGAAAAAAATCAGGCTGTTTTCGATCATTACTTTAAGCGCAACAATGTTTTTGGTAAGTTGTGGAGGAGGAGGAAACTCGAAGAAAGGTGGTGGTACAAAAAGTTTTGTGAGCAGAACCGGCTGGAAACCAAACGATAAAGACGGGTGGTTCTTTTCTGGTAAGCAACAAAAACTAAAAGGACTGCCGGGAATGGTCTATGTAGAGGGCGGTACTTTTACCATGGGATTGGTAGAAGACAACGTGATGCATGACTGGAATAATACGCCGCGAAGAATGCAGGTGAGCTCTTTCTTTATCGGTGATACAGAGATTACCAATTCAGAATACCGCGAGTACACCACTTGGCTTAAATTTGTATTCCCATCCTCAGATCCTAGTTTCAAACATATCTATACTGGTGCTTTACCGGATACCTTGGTATGGAACAACAAGCTTTCCCGTAACGATTATGCGGAAACTTATTTCAGATCTCCGGAATATGACTACTATCCTGTAGTAGGTGTTTCCTGGTTGCAGGCTACAAAATATTGTGACTGGTTGACAGACAGAGCCAATGAAAAAGCACTTATGAAACAGGGTGTCATCGCAAAAGATGTGTACTCTGCAGATAAAGCGGCAACTGCAGGTTCTACTTTCAATATGGACAAATTCAAATCCAGCGATCCTGAAATGGATTCGTACATTGATAAAGACAAACTTCAGAAAAAAAGCGGTATCAAAACTGCTAACGAAAGAATAGCAGCTGCAAACAGAGGATCAGCTTCCGGTGTTGTGGAAAAATTCAGACTTCCTACAGAAGTAGAGTGGGAATTTGCTGCCCTTGGACTTCAGAAGGAAAGAGACTACAACAACTATCTGGGTAAAAGCAGTAAGATTGATGACCTCAAAGGGAAGAAAGGCAAGAACAGAGGAATGTATCTGGAAAACTTCAAAATGGGCAAAGGAGATTACTCCGGAGTTGCAGGCTGGAAAAATGACGGTTCCCCAACAACTGCCGACGTGAAACAATATCCTTCCAATGATCTTGGGATCTACGGAATGTATGGTAACGTTGCAGAATGGGTAGCTGATATCTACAGACCAATGATTGACGAGGAATTCAGTGATTTCAACTATTTCAGAGGTAATGTGGTAAAACAGACTGTAAGAAACGAAGACGGAACTTACAAGAAAATTACAAACGAAGATGTAAAATATGATACCCTTGCAGATGGCCGTCTGGTTTACAGAGGTCTTCCGGGAGAGTATGAAAGAAAAGTACTAGAGGATAACAGCGACTACAGAGATGGTGATTACCAGTCTTCACTAGACGCGGGCGGAAATGCTCCTAGTGACAGTGCAGAATTCAGTATGTACAACTCTGTAAAACCAAAATTCATCGTAAACAAAGATGGAGGAGTTGTAGTAATGAAGGATAATGCAAAAGCTACCACTCAGGTTTCCGATTACAGCAGAGTTGTGAAAGGTGGTTCTTGGTTAGATTCAGCATATTGGTTGGATCCGGGTCAGCGAAGATTCAAAGATCAGACAAAAGGTTTTGGATGGGTTGGATTCCGTGTAGCACAGGATGCTAAAAACAGCAAAACAAAACGTACCAAGAGATAATCTTAAGTACCTTAATTAATATAAAACAGCAGAATTTTCTGCTGTTTTTTTGTTTATAATCATCCCATTTGTTTATTTTTGAGTTATGAATATTGATCAGTTTTATTCCATCTTTTTGCAATGTACCAATGTTGTCATAGACAGCAGAAAAGTTGAAAAAGGAAGTTTGTTTTTTGCCTTTTCTGGAGATACTTACAATGCAGCAGAAAAAGCTGCAGAATCTATAGAAAAAGGAGCTTTGGCCGCTATTGTGGAAGATGAAACCTACGCCGATCCTTCCAGTCAGATTTTCTATGTGCCCTCTACATTAATCTTTCTTCAGAATCTGGCTGTTTTCCACAGAGACCAGCTTAATATTCCAGTGATAGGCCTCACCGGCAGCAACGGAAAGACAACCACCAAGGAGTTGATCAGCGCAGCGTTATCGGCAAAATACAAGACTCAGTATACTTTTGGTAATCTCAATAATCACATTGGCGTTCCGTTGACATTGCTATCTGTAAGAGCAGAGCACGAAATGGCAGTCATTGAGATGGGAGCAAATCACCAGAAAGAAATTGAAATGCTTTGCGAGATAGCAAAGCCAAATATCGGTTACATCACCAACTTTGGAAAGGCCCATCTGGAAGGTTTTGGTGGCTATGAAGGTGTGATCAAAGGGAAATCTGAACTTTACAGTTATTTGATTTCCAATGGGCAGAAAATTTTGGTTAATCAAAATGATCCTATTCAACTCGATAAAACGGCAGCTTACCCTTCAAAAATAACATTTGGTGTCGCAGATTCCGATTATTCTTTTGAACCTGTATTCAAAGGTAATTTTGTCGGGATCAGCTACAGAGATACAGAGATCTATTCCAATCTTACCGGAAGGTATAACTATGATAATATCTCGGCGGCAGTCGCTCTGGGCTTGTATTTTGATCTTGATATTGAAGAGATTAAAACATCTATCCAGAACTATTTCCCTTCTAATATGAGGTCTCAGATTCAGAAAAAAGGTGATACAACTTTGGTTCTTGATACCTACAATGCCAATCCCAGCAGTATGATGGTCTCTTTGGAGAATTTTAAAACTTTTGAAGGTGCCAAAACGGTGATTATTGGTGATATGCGCGAATTGGGAGATGAAAGTCTGGCGGAGCATCAGACAATTCTCGATTTTGCGAAGTCCTGCGGTTTCGACGAGATCATTACGGTCGGTCCGCATTTCAAATCTGTCAATCATTCAGGAAATGCATTCGAAAATACAACGGAACTTGTAGAAAGACTGAAAAGCCAACCTGTAAAAAATCCCAATATTCTTTTGAAAGCTTCCCGTGGAATTGCCTTAGAGCAGATTATTGATTTTTTATAATTAGACAGAAAAACCTCAGATACTGAGGTTTTTTTTATTTCTAAAATCATTTAGAATCAGGATAATATTCTGAAATGTAGAGGGTAGGATGGTATTCTCAATTTCTTCCTCGTTTTTCCACGCAACCTCGCTGATGCCTTCTTCGGTTTGTGGTACCGGGACGGCATTTCCGGCGTAGAACATCTCAAACCAATATGTGGTTTTCAGGACTCTTTTGCCGTCTCTTTCTGTGTAGATATGATAGGTAGAATTGATAAAATCCTTCAGTTGCAGGTCAAAAATGCCACATTCTTCTTCTACTTCCCGCACTGCTGCCAGTTCTCTGGATTCTCCAATCTCAATTTTTCCTTTCGGAAGATCCCATTTTCCCAATCTGTGGATGAAGAGGGTGTTGTTGTCAGAATTCCTGACGACACCGCCGGCAGCTTCTATATTCCTGAAAAAGCCTTTGAAGTCCGACCATAGTTTATCAATGTCATTATGGTAAATATTAATGCCCTGAGACGCTGTAGTCGTAAGGAGATCAATCGCAAATTCAAAGCTATGCGTCCCATCGTAATTGAGTGTTTTAGGGCTGTTCTGAGGCTCTTGGCTCAAAACTATTTTTTTTTCATTGATAAAAACTTTATACATTTGTAAGGCTTTTAATATTAATTACAAAAATATAAAAAATGAATTTAGAAGGGCGAAAAATTATAGTAAATAAATCTTCATCAGAATTGGCAGGAATGCTGAAAAACCCTCAGGATTACAAAGATCTGATGCCGGAAGGTCTTCAGAGTTTCGAAGCCAGAGAAGACGGTTTCAAATTCGGACTGAAAGGAATGCCGGAAATTGCATTGAAAATTGAAAATTTATCTGATAAAGAAGTAGTTCTGAAATCTGCAAGCTCCAGTCTGGATTTTGCTCTGACAGGAAACATGAATCCGCTGAACGAAAATCAAACCGAAGTCCAGCTGTTATTCGAGGGCAAATTCAATCCTTTTATCAAAATGATGGTGGAAAAACCGCTTCAGAATTTCATCAATTCTTTGACAGACAAAATAGAACATCTTTAATTGGCAATCAGTCCGGACGAATGATCCTTCAGACTTCCGGTAGCCGATGACAAGACATTATTGAGATTCAATGATCTCAAAACTCCCATAAAGGCAAAGATCAGAGCTTCCTTATATTCAATAATCTTTTTTTGAGGAATTTGGATTTCGGTTCTGGTCTTTGCTTTTATTTTTTCTATCAGATAGCCGTTGTACGCGCCGCCGCCGGTGATTAAAACATTACTGATCTCAAATTCCTTAAAAACATTTGCAATCTGTACCGCAGAGTGTTCTGTAAAAGTTGCCAGAAGATCTTCTGATTTCTGATCTTTTATCTGTGGCAAAATATGTTGAGTTACCCATTCTATTCCCAAAGATTTCGGTGCTTTTTTGGAGTAGAATTGTAAAGCATTCAAGGCATTTAACAGTTCGTAATCTACAAATCCAGTTCTTGCCAGGTCGCCGTTTTCATCATATTTCTGACCTGTTCTTTGTGCCATTTCATTAAGGATAATATTGACTGGGCCAATGTCGAATGCGATTCTTTTTCCGTTCCGTTTTAATGAAATATTGGAGAAACCGCCGAGATTGAGACAGGCATCAAACTCAGAGAACAAAAGTTCGTCACCAATCGGTACCAGTGGTGCACCGTTGCCTTCCAGAAGGACATCCTGACTTCGGAAATCGTAGACAACAGGATGTCCTGTTTTGATGTTGATGGCGCGGCCGTCGCCAATCTGCAACGTGAATTTGTGCTGCGGCTGATGAAAAACGGTATGGCCGTGGGAAGCAATCAGGTCTAGTTTTGTAATCTTATTTTTTAAAATAAATTCCTGCGTTTTTTCCCCTAAGTAATAGCCAAATTCGGAATGGAGCGCCAACAGTTTTTCACTGGGCATTTGGATGGCTGTTTTCAGATTGTTTTCCCACACAGAAGAGTAGGGAAGTGTTTCACACTCCAGAATTTCGAAATCCCAGTCAGCACCGTTGTTTGTGAATTTTGAATAGCAGAGATCCAAACCGTCAAGACTGGTTCCGGACATCAGGCCGATGGCGTAATAGGTGGACATAGTAAAACAGTATTTATGAAGATCTAAATTCTAAATTTTTACTTGCTGGTAGCAGGTAAATTGGCAGAGTTGAAACTACCGGAACTGTTGAAGAAAGTATATTCCGAGAAGTCATCTTTCGCCACCATTCCGTGCGCACCAACGAGGATATTGCCATCTTTGTCAGACACAAAAACAGTGTCTTTGGTGTACATTTTATTATTCCTTTTATCCCAGTTGATGGTTTCCGTCACAAAGGTCTGGCCTTCTGTAGTGATGATTTTCACACGGCCTTTTGCGAAGTAATAATCTTTTTTGATGTTGTTCTTGGCATATTTTGCCCAAATCTTTCCGGGAACTTTCGGATTTTTCTTGTCAAAAAATTCCAGGTAAATGCCTTTTCGGGCTTCTACGTATGGTGAATCTATCAGCTCATAACTCTCCAGCAGAGGTGCTTTGAACCGCACACTCACTCTACCTGAATCCTTTTGCAGAATATTCGCATTGTAGATCACCTGCGATGCAAAATTGGTTTTTTTGTTCTGATTGATCTTGGTAAGATCTTCTTCGCAGGACTGCATAAGAAAAAACATCAGCAACAAACAGAATTGTTGTGATGTTTTTAATTTAAATATTTTGAAACAATAATCTTTCATAGCTAGATTATCAATGTTCTCTCATTAATTGTAAAGTCTCTTGTTAAACCATTTATCGGCAAAATTAACACCAATTCTAAGGTTGATAAAGTTTTGACGGATCAAATTATTTTCAAGTGTTCCTCTTTTTCCGATCTCCAGACCCAGATCCAGACTGCTCATACGGTTGATCACACTTTTTTGGAATGGCAATGTAACGCCGGCAGTGATCGCCATTTTGTTGATATTGGTTCCGTTGTACTGCAAGCCTCCTTTCTCATAATAGGCACCGTATCGGTAGATAATTCTTGAGAAATAAGAACGGAAATTGTTGAAGTTTGGCAGGTACCAGCCGCCGACAGAATATCTGTAAGAGTCTTCGTAAATTACGGGTTGACCCAGGAAGTTGATGCTTTCCCCTTTCTTGTAATCCACCTGCGTTCCCAGGAACCATTTGGTGTCTTTACCATAGCCCAGACCCAGAGATCCTTCCTGTGGCAGGAATTTTTTATCAAAATTGGTTTGCTGTTCTATCACAGTTTCGAGAGCCTTAGTCTCACCGATCGCATAATAGTAAGTACTGTTGGTGTACATATTCTTCATATTGCCGCTGTTTCCTACGGTGTACGTAGCACCTACAGTCAGTTTATGATCATTGGCCAGTTTTTTCTGGTAAGTGGTTCCCAATGTAAAATTGAAAGCTTTTACCCTGTTGCTGTTAGAATATCCACTGATCAGTTCTGCGCCGGTAAACGCAACTTCTTCAATATCATAAAGTTTTCCGAAGTAGAAATTGGATCTAAGACCCAAAGCAAATTCTGAATTGATTTGGTAAGAAAGCGCCGCCTGAATTGTATTGACAGATCCTTCACCACGGAAACTGTGAACTTCTGTCACACCTTCGTTATCAGCAAGGGTTTTGCTGGTCGCAATCTGATAAGATTTAGCACTGTAAGGCTGGAAGCCCATCCCGAATTTTATTTTCTTCGAAATAGGAAACGCAATACTCACGTTGGAAAGGTAAGTAGAATGCTTTGTAGAACTGATATTATTAAAGTCAGACTTGTAATAATTATTCTCATTCGTCCCCTCAACTTTTATACTCGTAAGTTCCAGATTGGTATTCGCAGCAGGATTTTTAAAATTAAAACTGTTGTTAAAATCCCAGACATAAGCTGTAGAGATACCGCCCATGGCATTAATGTCAACTGTATTATCATATTTCACATCTCCAATCCCATAAGCTCCGTAAGGCGAGTTTCCAATACTTTGAGCATTAAGGAAATATCCTGCAACTAATGATGATAAAACAAAAATTCTTTTCATATGTCGGTATTGATTGTTTTTTTAAAGTACAAATTTAGCAGCTGCAAAAGCCCGTTATATCTGACTTGAATTCCTGCGGTTTAGCCCTTTAAAATTTCAATCCGCAAATATCTTAATTAATAATGAATTGCAAAAATATATTTTGGTTAATGTTTGTTAAGGACTATCACGGCACAATCAAATCTAAAAGTTAAATCAGCCTACACCAACATCACATAGGATAATGATTGGGGCAGCTATTCCGCCTTCCGTTCCCGCTTTTTTCTTTCGTCGAAAAGACGAAAGAAAAAGAGCTCCACTCAAGTCGGGCTGCAGATTCAGCACCGAACAATGTTTTGCCATTTACAGAAGGTTTTCACCATTACAGTCACGAATGTCAACGCAAATCTTCCTTCAGCAGAGCGCCGGCTCCCAGCTTTTTTCTATCTTTGTCACTATGAAATGGGAACAGATTATCGGCCAGACCGCTCTCAAAAATGTATTGCAGGATAGCATCCAGAATTCGCGCGTAGGACACGCCCAGCTTTTCCTGGGAGAAGAAGGCTACGGCGTTTTGCCATTAGCTTTGGCGATGGCTCAGGAGATATTTGAAAAAGAAAATCCCGCATCTGTACACAAAGTTCAAAACCTCAATCATCTGGATCTGCATTTCAGCTTTCCTGTTTTCTCAGAAAAAAATATATCGCTCAGCAAACGCTATTTTGAGCAGTGGCGGGAAATGATCCTGGAAAATCCATACGCCTCATTTGACGACTGGACCAGCTTTCTGGAATCCGAAAACAAGCAGTTTTTCATCTCTGCAGACGAGGCAGAAGATATCGGACAACGCTTTATGCTTAAAAGTTTTGAAGGCGGCAGCAAGATTCTCATCGTCTGGCGTGCAGATAAGATGAACGATTCTGCAGCCAACAAAATCCTCAAATTTCTGGAGGAACCGCCGAAAAACACTTACATTATTCTTTGCGCACCAACCGCCAACGATATTTTACCGACCATCTTATCCCGATGCCAGCTCATCAATGTCCCCAGAATCAGTGATGAAGAACTGCTGGAACATTTCAAAAACCACAATGCTGCCAAGGAAGTCGTTTATCAGGCTCAGGGAGATTTCAACCTTGCCCGGTTTTTGTCGGAAAACAATGCTGCCACTTCAGAATTTGAGACCTTATTTATACAATGGGTGCGGAATGCCTTCCAGGCTAAGAAAAAACCGGAAGTGCTGCGCGAGATTGTCAAATGGGCGCGCCAGATTTCTGAATGGAACCGCGAGAAACAAATGAAATTCCTGACTTACTGCATTGATATTTTCCGTCTGGCGATGCTTCAGAATTATGGCAGTGATAATCTGGTGTACAAAAAACTCTCTGAAGGCAACTTCAACTGGTCCGCTTTTTCAAAATACATCCACGGTGCCAACATCGTCTCTATTGTAGAGGAGATTACGGATGCTTCTTATCACATTTCCAGAAATGCCAATTCCAAAATTGTGCTTACTGATATGGGAATCAAACTCACCAGGTATATTCACAAAGCCGCGGACTAACAGTCTGCTTTACCTTTACTCATGACAACTTCCGGAATGAAAACGATGTCGACCGTAATTATCAGCAATTTGATTGTTGGGAATGCCGTTTTATATTTCGGAGGCAGGAGTTCCTTCGAAGGCACCCCAAATTATCCATTGATGGTAGGTTTATCTGCAGCTTGCGTCGGTATTTATTTTTTATTCTTCCGTTTTTCAGATTACAGGAACTACAGCAGATTAAAGTTGTTTTTATGCTCAGTCTTATGCTGCATCTGCATTGTCTTTTTGGGTAATTTTTTAGGTCTGCTAATCAGTCAGCCTTTGGGCGAGGTTTTGAATAGTTGGCCTGCCGCAATCTTTATGGGAATGCTTGGGAATGCCATTGTATTTCCTCTTTCACTTCTGATCGGTATTCTGAACTTTGGAATTATCAATTACTTCAAAAAAATCAAATAACCGGTGATGGCGTTTAATGGTCTAAGTTTCTTTAATTTAAGCATAATTACACTTTATTTTAGAATTAGTAAATGCGTAATTTGATATCTTTATGAGAAGGCTTTCTTATCTCCATTTTTGTTAATAAATAATTAATCAAACAAATGTTTGATTGAATGCTATTTTTGATTTAACTTTGCTCCGTTAAATTTAAGACATGCCAACAAAAGAAGAACATATTATGATGGCAGCGGAAAAACTCTTTGCTGCCAACGGATACAATGGAACTTCTGTACGAGATATCGCCGCCAAAGCCAAAGTGAATGTCTCTATGATCTCTTACTATTTCGGATCCAAAGAGAATCTGATGGAGGAGCTTTTCAAATGGAGAATGGAAGAAGGTCTCAATTTCGCTAAAAATATTCACGAAAATAATGACCTTTCAGAAATCGAAAAGATGGATGCTTTCATCGATAATTTCGTGAACCGCGTTCAGAAGCTTCGGGATTTTTATCTGCTGATTCACACGCAGCAGGTCATCAGCCAGAACAAGAGCATTCAGAATTTTCTCAAAGATTCTAAAATCAATTATATAGAGATCAATCAGAAGATTGTCGAAAGTGGCCTGGAGAAGGGTATCTTTACAAAAAGACCTTCTTACCATCTTTTACAGTGTACTATTTCCGGAACTATTTTCAATGCCATGCACGGCATCAAAATGTATAAGGAATATCTGAAAAAAAACAATGCTGATTTTGACGAGAAACAGTACGAAAGCCAGTATTTTCAGGAAGCTGCGGCTCACGTAAAATCCGTGGTAAGGGCTTTGATCGGTTATCAGGGAAACTAAATTATACTCAATTTATCATATCAATAATGCAAACAATGAATAAGTTTTTAACAGCAATTATTCTTCTGGGGACTTTCGGTTTCTTTTCTGCCCAGGAAAAACGGACGATCAGTCTGGAAGAAGCGGTTAAATTAGGAATCCAGAACAGCAAGTATCTGAAGGTAGATCAGGCTCAGATCGAAGAATCTACAGCCAACCTTCTGGCGGCAAAAAACAGACAGTTACCGGAGCTGACGGTTTCCGGCAGTTACCTCTATTTACCTCTGGAGCCCAATGTCAACCTGAAAATTCCAGGATTGGCTGGTGGCGGACCAAAAGTGAGTAATGTATTGTACGGCTCGGCCAACGTGTCTGTTCCGATCTATTCCGGCGGAAGAATCAAGTACGGAATCAAATCTGCAGAATATCTCGTAGAAGCATCAAAACTGAATTCTGAAAACGATAAGAATGCGATTGCCTACAATATTTCTCAGGCTTACAACAACCTTTTCAAAGCCAATGAAGTGGTGAAGCTTCTTAAAGAAAATCTGGCATCTTCTCAGAAAAGAGACCAGTCATTTATCAAATTGGAGAATAATGGCGTGATTGCCAGAAATGACCGTTTGAAAGCACAGCTGCAGACCTCCAATATCGAATTACAATTGATGGAAGCGGAGAATAATTACAGCATCGCCAATATCAATATGGATCTTCTGCTGGGACTTCCCGACAATACAGAAATAGAAGTAGATTCTAACTATATCGGCGAAGATGACCTTACAAAGCCGGATGATTATTATCTGAATCTGGCCAGGGAAAGCAGAAACGATCTCAAAGCTTTGGATTATCAGAGAAGAGCAGCGGAGCTCGGATCCAAATCGGCAAAAGCGGAAAATCTGCCTTCATTAGCTTTTACCGGCGGATATGTGGCAGCAGATATTCCTAAACTTCTGACAATTACCAATGCTGTCAATGTAGGTGTCGGGATCCAGTATAACCTGTCCAATATCTGGAAAAAGAATTCCAGCTACGTGCAGGCCAAAGCCAAGGAGCAGGAGCTGGCAGCAAACAATGATTTACTGAACGACAACATCACGCTGGAAGTGCGACGCGATTATCAGAATGACCTTTTTGCGCACAAAAAAATCGATGTTTACCAAAGAGCTTTGGAGCAGGCAGAAGAGAATTACAGAATCACACTTAATAAATATAATGCAGGTCTGGAAACCATTACCAACCTTCTGGACGCCGATACTGCGAAAATCACAGCCAACGTGAATGTGGTGACTTCAAAAGCGGATGCCGCACTGGCGCACAAGAAATTACTTCAAACTACAGGAACTATTAATAATAATTGATAATCAATCAATGATAATTAGTGACAATAAAACCTTAAACTCAGAACATCAAAAACTTTAAATAAAAAAATAATGGCACAAGACAACATAAAATTCGAACAGGGTGAAGTTCCTGTAAAAAAGAAAAAAAGTCCGGTTTTCTACATCGTCCTTACCGTAGCAGTTTTGGCAGCAGCTTTTTTCGGTTTCAGACAATATCAATACGGGCAGGCTCACGAGGAGACAGATGATGCACAGATTGCAGCAGATGTAAGTCCTGTGATTTCCAAAATATCCGGTTATATCTCAGAAGTGAAAGTGAAGGATAATCAGTTTGTGAAAAAAGGTGATACTTTGATTATTCTGGACAACAGAGATCAGAAAATGGCCGTTTCTCAGGCAGAAGCAGCTTTGGTAACTGCCAGCAGCAACGTTTCCTCTGCACAGGCAGGGTCCGAAGCAGCTGTTTCAGGCATCAACAATTCCAGAGCAGCGGTCAAAACAGCCAATGCACAGATAGAAGCAGCAAAAGTAAACGTCTGGCGCACAGAGCAGGATATGAAAAGATATTCTGAGCTGGTAAAGGATCACAGCATCACGCAACAGCAGTATGAGCAGGCTTCTGCAGCCTATCAGTCAGCGCAGAGACAGCTTCAGGTTTTGGTAGATCAGAAAAACCAGGCCAGCGTTCAGACTGGTGTAGTAACGTCTCAGTCCAACGCCACTTATCAGAATATCGGAATCGCCAATTCTCAGTTAAAACAAAGACAGGTAGAAGTAGAAACAGCCAAACTCAACCTTTCCTACACCGTCATTACAGCTAAGGAAAGCGGTTATGTTTCCAAAATACCTGTTCAGCCGGGACAATTTGTTCAGGCAGGTTCACAGTTATTCAGTGTAGTGCTGAGCAATCAGAAATGGGTAGTTGCCAATTTTAAAGAAACGCAGGTAGAAAAAATGGTGGAAGGCCAGAAAGTTGAAATCGAGATCGATGCCTATCCTGATCACAAATTTGAAGGTACAATTGCTTCTTTTTCTCCGGCTACAGGATCTACATTTTCACTGCTTCCGCCTGATAATGCCAGCGGAAACTTCGTAAAAGTGGTTCAGAGATTACCAGTGAAAATTACGCTGGAAAAGGTAGATCCAAAAATCATGGAAAAACTACGCGTCGGGATGAATGTCAAAACGGTGGTTTCCCTGAAGTGATTAAAAAATTAAAAAGATTTGATGATTACAAAAGTTAAATCTGAACCAACTCATTATTTTAAATTAAAGAACAATATAATTCTTTACGACTTTAATTTTTTAATCATTTAATAAAATTAAAATGCAAGACGATTCATTAGTAGAATATGGATTCCGCAGAACCATTATTACCATAACAGCCATTATGTGCGCACTTCTGGAGATTGTAGATTCTACAATTGTGAATGTGGCACTGAATGAGATGAAGGGTAATCTGGGCGCTACGTTGTCCGAAGTGGGCTGGGTAATTACAGCCTACGCCATCGGTAACGTGATTATTGTGCCGATGACGAGCTGGCTTTCTCAGCAGTTCGGGCGTCGGAATTATTTTGCGGCTTCCATCATTATATTCACAGTTTTTTCTTTCCTCTGCGGTAATGCAGATAATATCTGGGAACTCGTATTTTTCAGATTGATGCAGGGCATTGGAGGTGGCGCACTTCTGGTGACGTCACAGACGATTATCACGGAATCCTATCCGGTTGAGAAGAGAAGTATGGCTCAGGCAATTTATGGTCTGGGCGTTATCATCGGTCCTACTTTGGGCCCGCCTCTGGGAGGTTATATCGTAGATAATTACAGCTGGCCCTACATTTTTTACATCAATATTCCTTTGGGAATCATTGCTGTATTACTGACGATTCAGTTTGTGAAAAGCCCAAAATTTTCCGAGAAACGTTCCGCTTCAGATGTAGACTGGGCCGGGATCGGACTTCTGGCAGCCTTCGTAGGATCACTGCAGTATATTCTGGAGCGCGGCCACGAGGATGACTGGTTTGAAAGCAAAGCTATTTTATTCCTTACCATCACTGCCGTTGTAGGATTTATACTCTTCATCTGGCGGGAACTCACGTTCAAATATCCAATCGTAGAACTCCGCGTTCTGAAAAACGGAAACCTGAGGATCGGAACCGTCATGTCCTTTGTTTTAGGATTTGGACTGTATGGCTCCACTTTCATCGTTCCGCTTTACACGCAGAGTGTACTGGGGTGGACGGCGCTGCAGTCTGGTGCATTGATGATTCCGGCAGCTCTAACGACCGCTTTTATGATGCCTATTATCGGAAAATTATTAACGAAAGGGGTCAAACAGCAGATTTTGGTATCTTTAGGATTGCTGATCTTCTTTATCTACAGTTTCTGGGGTTACAAGATTCTCACGCCTGATACCAGCAAAGACGCCTTTTTCTGGATGCTGATTGTCCGTGGAATGGGATTAGGCCTGTTGTTTATACCAATCACCTCCTTATCGCTCAGTACGCTGAAAGGTCCAGAGATCGGTCAGGGCGCCGCGTTTACAGGGATGATGCGTCAGCTCGGCGGCTCATTCGGTATCGCAGGGATTACGACTTTCATAGCCAACAGGAGCGAGCTCTACAGGAGCAATCTTGTTTCGCATCTCGATATCAATGATCTCGATGTACAGCAGCGTGTCGCCGGACTCAAAGCCAGTTTTATGGCAAAAGGCCTCACGCCGGATGTTGCCCTGCAGTCTGCCTACAAAGTATTGGATTTTTCGGTCACAAAACAAGCCACAGTGCTTTCCTATATGGATGTTTTCCTCTATCTGGGAATCGTTTTTCTGGTATGTATTCCGTTCGTTTTATTCGTAAGAGAACGCAAAGGCAAAGCCGAGAAGATCGACCTTAGCGCAGTACATTAATATTTATTTTTTAGTTAGTTGTGTAAAACTCAGGATTAGAAATGGTTCTGAGTTTTTTTGGCATCAATTTTTAATTCCTCACCCTGTAAATCCAATCCTATGTTACCTCTATACGCACAGATTATCCACCTCTTTCTTATCGCCATTCCTATTTCCTGCATCGCCTGGACAGTCACCCACGAGGAGATTTTCCGGGAACCGAGAGAATATTGCCAGAATGTTTGCGGTACTGCCAAATCGCTTTTCAAACGCAAGTTTTTCTACCTTTTTACGTGCGAATACTGCTTCAGCCACTACATCAGTTTGATTTTTCTGGTGATCACCGGTTTCAAACTGCTCTACGACGATTGGCGCGGTTATCTGCTCGCATTTTTCGCCTTCGTCTGGATCGCCAACTGGTATATGAGCCTCTTCGGATACCTCCGCCAAAGCCTGAAAGTAGAAAAAATTGAAGCCAACCTCAAAGACATCGATCTCAAAGAAATCAAAAAAGAAGACGGTATTTCGTAAGATATTTGGGAGCCGGGAACCTGCTTTCCGTTGCAATATTTTTTGCATCAAGTTTTGCCAGCAGGAGGTTCTCGGAGTCCAAGCAAAAAAGGATTTTCACTGCAATCAGGGCTATGGGATTCAAGCATTTTCCGATTCCCCAAAATCACTCAGGCGTATCTCTCCAAATCTCCCACTCTCAAACACTCACTCAAATCCACCGCATTTTAGCTGCCATCGTACACGCTTCCGCCATATTCCCGACACGCAGTTTCTCCAGAATATTCTGCCTGTGCCGGTTCACAGTATTGATGCTTATGAAAAGCAATTCCGCAATTTCCTTACTCCGTTTTCCTTCCTGAATCATCTTCAAAATTTCCTTCTCCCGAACCGAAAGAAAAGCAGAATTTCCGGCTTCAGTCTGATGAATGACAGAACTGTTCGCTGTATTAATAATCATTCCGTGATGAAGAGAAGAATTCAGAAAATCAAAATGATAAAGGCAAAGTGCGAGTTCCACATTTTTATCATTCGCATTAGTGAAGTAAAACATCTTGTGCAAAAGCGCTTTCTGATTTGGATTATCAGCAATTCTCAATCTGCTCACCACACAATAATCTTTGTGCTCCTCAAATGGAATGGTTTTAATGAATTGAAAAAACTGAAGCTCCAGCAAATGTTTCTGCAAAACATCTTCAGCATTTAATTTCGCAAAAAGTTCTTCCTCCCAGATACTTTCAATTTCCTGCGTGTTATGGTCCTGAAAAATATTTAATTCAACCGCCAATTTACCAGAGTAGACATAACTTTTATTATTCTGAAGATCGCTGAGAACTGCAACTCCGTTTTCCAATTCCACGAAATTCTGCGCCAGAACCTTACTTTTTTGAAGTTGCAAATTTTCGCTTTCAGAAGTGGAAGCAAATTCCTGTTGCAGAAGTTTTTCGTTGAGGTCGGATTGGATGGGTTTCATTTAAAGAAATGGTTATTTATCAGTATTTGTTTCCGGATTTTAAGCTTGTAAATTTGCCCATTATCAAAGTAAAAATACAATGAATAATCCAACCGAAAAAGAAAAAATGCTGAGCGGCGAAATCTATGACGCTTCCGACAAACATTTGATCAAAGAAAGAAATATCACCAAAGACCTCTGTTTTGAGTACAATCGTCTTCAGCCTTCAAAACTGAAGGAAAGAAAAGCATTAATCAAAAAACTCTTCGGCAAAACCGGAAAAATGTTCCATATTGAGCAGCCTTTCTACTGCGATTACGGCTACAATATCGAGATTGGCGAGAATTTCTACACCAACGTCAACGTCGTGATTCTCGATTGCGCAAAAGTCACTTTCGGAAACAATGTGATGATTGCGCCCAACTGCGGATTTTACACCGCCGGCCATCCTTTCGATGTAGAGCAGCGCAACAAAGCGTTGGAATATGCGTACCCAATCACAGTCGGAAATAATGTCTGGATTGGCGCAGGCTGCAGCATTCTTCCCGGCGTTACGATTGGCGACAATACGGTGATAGGCGCGGGAAGTGTAGTCACAAAAGATATTCCGGCCAATGTTTTAGCAGTCGGAAATCCTTGTAGAGTAATCCGCGATATTTAGAATTTAAGTTTAAAAAATTCTCGCAGATTTTGGAGATTTAGCAGATTAATGTTTTAAAAAAATCGGCTTTATCAGCTAAATCAGCGAGAGCAAAATCATCTAGAAATGAAAAAAATAGTACTGTCATCAATAATCTTTTTAAACTTATTTCAGGCTTTAAAAGCCCAATCATTGGAGAAAATGACGTGGTTTAATGAGCCTTCACAGTGGGAAATCAAAGACAAAAAACTGATAATGGATGTCACGCCGCAAAGTGACTACTGGCGGATTTCACACTATGGTTTCACGGTGGACGATGCACCGTTTTACTACTCAACCTACGGCGGAGAATTCGAAACCAAAGTGAAAATCACGGGCGATTACAAAGCCCGTTTCGACCAAATGGGATTGATGCTCAGAATTAACGAACAAAATTACATCAAAGCCGGCGTAGAATTCGTGGACGGGAAATTCAATCTGAGTACCGTCGTTACCCATAAAACCAGCGACTGGAGCGTAATTGTTCTGGAAAAAACGCCACCTTTTGTCTGGATCAAAGCAGTGAGAAGATTGGACGCCGTTGAGATTTTCTATTCATTCGACGACCAAGAATATGTGATGATGCGGAACGCTTATTTGCAGGACAATACGCCGGTTCAGGTCGGTTTTATGGCCGCGAGTCCGGATGGAAAAGGCTTCAAAGCAACTTTTGAAAACTTCTCTGTCAAGCATCTTCCCGACCAGCGCAGATTGGAATGGCTGAAGAAAAATCAATAAACATATAAAACTCTCAGAATTCAAATCTGAGGGTTTTTTTAGGAGCTATTTCCCGCTGTCCACTATATCTTTTTTGTCATTGCGAACGGCGTGAAGTATTTTTGATTCACGATTCTACCGCAATGCCAAAAAAGGATGCCGTTCCCATCGGGGCTAGGGATTTCAATTTATTTTCGACTTTTGTCAAACTTCACTATTTTTAACATCTTCAGTATTTCATTAATTATAATGATTGAAGAGGCTAAGAAAGTGATAAACACTGCAATTAGGAAAAAGTAAAAGCTGGAAATTAAATTTTCACTAAATAAACCATAGATAAAACAGAGTGAAAAAAATAAGTTTATTATCAGAACTGTAATTAGGAGGTAACCTACTGATAATTTGGCTTTATGGTTATGAACTTTTGGAAATTTGAGTAAGAGTAAAGAATTTACAATTAAATAAAAGCCTGTCACATAATATTCAGCTCCCAGATTTATTCTATGACCACTTGCGAAAATTAGTACCAGTAGAAAAAAGAACGTAAAGAACAGAATCACAGAATATATTATCGATGCTGTTTTATAATTTTTTATAACTTTTGAAATCATTTTATAAATCTATCCAATTAAATCCAAAAACTCCTGTTCATCCAAAATCGTAATCGTCCCGATATCCTGCGCTTTTTTAAGTTTACTTCCGGCTTTTTCCCCAACAACCAGATAATTCAGGTTTTTGGAAACCGCAGAAATATTTTTTCCGCCGTGTTTCTCCACCATTTCTTCCGCAGATTCTCTGGTGAAAAGTGATAGTTTTCCGGTAAACAAAAAGGTTTTTCCATCCAAAGCGTTCGATAAAACTTCGTTCGTATTTTCGCCTTTTTCCAATTGAACGCCGTAAGATTTCAGTCGTTCAATCATCAGAATATTTTCAGGATTATTGAAGAAATCAACAATGCTAACTGCGATTTTTAGTCCGATATCTTCCACCTGACACAGTTCCTCTGCAGTTGCTTTTTGCAAATCATCAATCGTATTAAAATTCTTAACCAGTTTCTTGGCAACCGTTTCTCCAACGTGTTTGATGCCAATTCCAAACAGTACTTTTTCAAACGCGACGTCCTTAGATTTTTCAATACCGTCGATGATATTCTGAGCAGATTTTTCAGCCATTCTTTCCAAAGGAAGAATCTGTTCTTTCGTTAAAGTATAAAAGTCTGCCGGGTTTTCAATCAGCTTTTCTTTGTAAAGCTGTTCGATGGTTTCACTTCCCAGATTGTCAATATTCAAAGCCTTTCGGGAAACATAATGAATCATTCGCCCGATGACCTGAGGCGGACAATGTAAATCGTTCGGGCAAAAATGAATCGCCTGATCTTCCAGTTTTATCAGTTCAGTTCCGCATTCCGGACAGTTTTTGATGTACTCAATTTCTTTGCTTTCAGATGTTCTTTTCGCTTCGTTTACGCCTACGATTTTAGGAATAATTTCCCCTCCTTTTTCCACATACACGAAATCGTGCTCGTGCAAACCGAGTTTTTTAATAATATCTTCGTTGTGAAGAGAAGCACGTTTCACGGTTGTTCCCGCTAATAAAACAGGTTTCAGATTAGCAACAGGCGTAATTGCTCCGGTTCTTCCGACCTGATAGGTTACTTTTTCCAGCTCAGTTTCAACTTTTTCAGCCTTAAATTTATAAGCCATTGCCCAACGTGGAGATTTTGCAGTGTAACCAAGCTGTCTTTGTTGTTTTAATAAATTGACTTTCAATACAATACCGTCAATTTCAAAAGGAAGATTATGCCTTTCCGTATCCCAGAAGTTGATGAATTCTTTTATTTCATCTAAATTTTTGCAGAGTTTTGCCTGAGCCGAAATCGTAAAACCCCAATCGTGCGCTTTATGTAGCAATTCCCAATGCGTTTCTGCCGGAACTTCCTGCGCAACAAATTGGTACAGAACGGATGATAATCTTCGTTTTCTCACTTCACCGCTGTCCTGCATTTTCAGACTTCCACTTGCCGTATTTCGTGGATTCATAAAGAGGTCAAGGCCTTCTTCCTCACGCTGTTTATTGATTTTATCGAAGTTTTTTCTCGTCAGATAAATTTCACCACGCATAAAAAAACGCTCAGGAAAATCGCCCTTCAAAGTAATCGGAATGTCTGAAATGGTGCGCACATTCGATGTAATTTCATCACCCTGAAAGCCGTCACCGCGCGTCACAGCCTGCACCAATTTTCCATTTTCATATAAAATAGAAATCGAGGCGCCGTCAAATTTCAATTCAGCAACAAATTCTACAGGCTCGTCAATCGTTTTAATGATGCGTTTTTCCCAATCTGCCAGGTCATCAAAATCATAAGAATTATCTAGGGAATACATTCTGAACTGGTGCTGAATCGTCGGGAAGATCTTCGTCACGCCGCCGCCAACGCGCACAGTTGGGGAATTGTCATCGTGAAATTCCGGATATCTGGCTTCCAGATCCTGAAGTTCTTTTAATAATAAATCAAATTCAAGGTCAGAAATGCTGGGCTCATCCATCAGATAATAATTCTCATTGTGCTGGTTGAGTTCTTTACGGAGCTGTTCTATTTTTTGCTGAATGTTTTCGGACATCGGAAGATCAATTTTTACAAATGTAGGCATTAGAATAAAAGTTCAAAAGTGAATTTTGACGAAACTTGTTTTTAATAAAGATCAAAAGAATATTTCATTAATTTTACCAAAAGCATATCATTCAAAATGAAGAAAAAAGTATTTTGGGGCGGACTTTTTCTATTAATTATACTATCAGTTAACTGGTCTGTTAAAAGAATTAATCTTAATCCAAATTTTGAGATTGGTCAAAAACTAGACAGTTTGAATGGCGTTGTGGTGTATTATAACGGTGGCGTAAATCACGTAGCGGATAGGAATGTGACAAAAGATGGTTATAATCTTGGTCTCAAATACCAGTGTGTAGAATTTGTGAAACGTTATTATTACGAATATTTTCACCATAAAATGCCCGATAATTATGGCAATGCGAAAGACTTTTTTGACGGAAAACTGGCAGATGCTGAAAAGAATGAAAAAAGAGGATTGCTACAATTTAGGAATGCTAGCCAATTAAAACCTCAGGAAAGTGATTTGATTATTTTCAGCGCAAGTTTGTTCAATCGTTTTGGGCATGTTGCAATTGTATCGAAAGTTTGGGAGCATAAAATTGAAATTATCCAGCAAAATCCGGGACCATTTAATGCGCCTAGAGAAATTTTTCCGCTCGAAGTAAAAAATGGAAAATGGGAAATCAAAAACGACCGCGTTCTCGGGTGGCTTAGGAAAAAGAAAAGTGAGGTTAATCGGATAGAAAAAGCAGAACCCTTTATATTTTTATCAAAATATCTTGAGATAAAAGACGCCTTGGTTGATTCTAAAAATCTGATTCTTAAGAAAGTTGATTTCGAAAAGTTATCTACGTTAAAAACAGATTCAGCAAAGACAGACCTTTTGGAATGTGGAAACCCATTTGAATGGCTGGACAGACCTTGGATGGAAAAAACCTTCGGAAAATATGATGAGAAAGCTGGCAATTTCCCAAAATTTAATGGCGAAATCACAACGATTTATAAAAAGGGAATTGAATATTCCACTAACAATCACATTGTTCTTTTTAGCAGGGCAGAAGCAGAAAATCACAATTTCAGGATTCCGTCTCACCATATTATTTTAGATAAAAACACCACGCTGAAAGATTTCATAAAATTATTTCCACAGCTTGATGCTGAAAAAGTGAGTAATAATGAAGTACGTTTCAGAATCTATCTCAATCACCTTTCAGATGATGCGTTTTTATTTTACTTTAAAGATGGCAGACTTCAGAATTTTACTTTATGGTGGCTTTTGTGTTAAATGTTCTTCAGCAAAAACCGTGTTATAAAGTCGTTCTTTGATTCCATTTTTCTCCCGATTTTACTATCTTTATCAGAATCAAATAAAAAATATGAAGCGAAACACTTTGTTCACGATGTCTGCCGTTTTCTTTGCAGTCCAGTTTTCCCACGCTCAAACCAAATCAACAGAAAAGCTCAACCCAATTGTCGAAAGTTTTGTAAATGAAGCCAATAATAATTCCCAATTGGAAGATATGGCTTACGAACTTCTGGACGGCATCGGACCCAGATTAGTAGGGACACCGGAAATGCTGGCTGCCAACAACTATACGGCGGAAAAACTGAAATCCTGGGGCATCGAATCCAAGCTTCAGCAATTTGGAACGTGGAAAGGTTGGCAACGTGGTACAACGCACGTGGATATGGTTTTTCCAAGAACTAAAACTTTATCGGCAACGCAATTAGCCTGGAGTCCGGCAACCAAAAAAGCGGTTGAAGCAGAAGTGGTGATTCTTCCAAAAGTGTCTTCCAAAGCGGAGTTTGACAAATGGCTGCCTTCAGCAAAAGGAAAAATCGTTTTGATGGCACAATATCAAAAAATTGGACGTTCCGATGACCAGATTAAAGAGTTTGCAACGCCGGAATTGTATGACAAACTGAAAGCTGAAAAGCAGCAGGCTACCAAAGATTTTCAGGAATATATCAAAAATATAGGTTACGATAACAACACGTTGCCGGAGGCTTTGGAAAACGCTGGCGCGTCAGGAATTGCGATTTCCAACTGGACGGGAATTCACAGCACCAACCGTGTTTTCGGAGCTAAAACCAAGAAGATTCCAATGTTCGATATTGATTTGGAAGATTATGGAATGCTGTACAGAATGGCCGAGAAAGGCGCAAAACCAAGAATCAAAATTGATACACAGTCTAAAATGCTTCCGGAAGCGAAATCTTTTAACACCATCGGAATCATCAAAGGAAAAGAAAAACCGAATGAATATGTGATTCTTTCCGCTCATCTAGATTCCTGGGACGGCGCGCAAGGTGCGACGGACAACGGAACCGGAACTTTGACGATGCTCGAAACAATGCGAATTCTCAAAAAATATTATCCAAATAACAAACGGACCATCATCGTTGGACTCTGGGGAAGTGAGGAGCAAGGACTGAATGGCTCCCGTGGTTTCGTGGCAGACAATCCGGAAATTATCAAAGGCGTGCAGGCGGTTTTCAATCAGGACAACGGAACGGGCAGAGTGGTGGATATCAGCGGTCAGGGCTTTGTGAAATCTTACGACTACATCGGAAAGTGGCTGGATGCGGTTCCTAAAAAAGTGAAGGACAACATCAAGACCAACTTCCCGGGAATGCCTGGCGGAGGCGGTTCAGATCACGCTTCTTTCGTAGCTGCGGGCGTCCCGGGATTCTCATTAAGTTCTCTAAGCTGGGGTTATTTTGGCTACACTTGGCACACGACCAAAGATACTTATGACAAAATTATCTTTGACGAATTGAAGAACAATGTGATCCTGACAGCCACTTTAGCTTACATGGCTTCCGAAGATCCCGAGTTTACCAACCGCGAGAAAAGAGTCTTGCCCAATGATGATAAAGGCGAACCGATGAAGTGGCCAGTCGCACGAGAGCCAAAGAGAACGAGCAACGACGACTAATTTTATCTAATTAAAGAAAGAATTCAAAAATATTTTCTCACGCAGATTGAGCTAATTATTCATAGGTATTTTAATATAATCTGCTTGATTTACCAAATCAGCGAGAGCTTTAAAAAAATTAAAATGAAGAAACTGATTCTAGGATTAACGATTTTAAGTTCAATAATAATGAATGCCCAAACCCAAATCATCGCTCACAGAGGCTATTGGCAGACCAATCCGCCGACCACGGAAAACTCTCTGAAGGCTTTGGAAAATGCCAAAAATCTTGGAATCTACGGCGCCGAATTCGATGTGAGGATGACCAAAGACGGCATCCTGGTCATCAACCACGATGAGCACCACGGGAAAATGGAGGTGTCTGAAACCGATTTTAAAACCTTAGAAAAACTCAAACTTTCCAATGGCGAGAAATTGCCAACACTAAAAGAGTATTTGAAACAAGGAAAAAAATATGCTTCTCTAAAACTGATTGTTGAAATCAAACCGGCTAAAACGCCAGAACTTGAAAATGAGATCGTCAGGAAAACTATCCAAACCATCAAAGATTTGAAACTGGAATCTCAGAGCGGATTTATTTCTTTTAGTCTTAATATTTGTAAGGAAATCAAGAAACTGGAACCGAAATTCAAAGTGCAGTATCTGGAAGGAAATCTTTCACCTCAACAAATAAAAACAGAAGGATTGGACGGCATCGACTACCATTACAGCGTCTTTGAAAAGAACCCGACTTGGATTTCAGAAGCCAATTCGCTGGGACTGATCACCAATTCCTGGACTGTGAATGACCTTGAAGTTTATAATAAACTAAAAGAACAGGGAATTAAATTCATTACTACAAACATTCCAGACCAATTGAAAGATTTATAAGGAATTTTATTTTTAATGCACTTCGAGAGCCTCAGTGTGACAAAGCTTTTACAAATTAGTTGTTTGGAGTTTTGTCAATCTGAGGCTCTCGAAGACATCTATTATCGACTTATTAAATGATATGATTTCATTAAATCTAATTCCTCTATTTTTTTATTAAACAATCGTTTGGTAAATTTGCAGCTTCAAAATGATTACAATGAATTTAAAAGGAAAAAACGCCATCATCACTGGTGGCGGAAGAGGCCTTGGGAAAGCGGTTGCGCAAATACTGGCCAATGAAGGCGTGAACGTCGGCATCACAGGACGAAATGAAAATTACCTCAAAATAGCAGTGAATGAACTGAAATCTACCGGTGTGAACGTAGCATACGCCGTTTTCAGTGTAGACAATGAGCTGGAAGTGAAAGCAGGCATAGAATCCCTTGCAAATCAGTTAGGTGGCGTGGATATTCTTGTCAACAATGCCGGAATCGGTGATTTTGGAAGCATCGAAGAAATGCCTTCTGAAACTTGGGAACAGGTGATCAAAACCAATCTTTTCGGAGTCTATTACGTGGCAAAAGCGGTTTATCCTTTTCTCAAAGAAAAAGGACAGGGCGATATCGTCAATGTAGCGTCTACAGCCGGGCTAAAAGGCGGACCCAATATGTCAGCTTACGCCGCATCCAAGGCCGCAGTGGTTTCGTTATCACAATCGATGATGGCAGAATGGCGCAAGGAAAACATCCGTGTTATCACTTTGACACCAAGTACAATTGCTTCCGATATGAGCATCAACGGTGGTTTGACAGACGGCAATCCGGACAAAGTGCTTCAGCCTGAGGATTTTGCAGAATGGGTGAGAGATATTTTGAAAATGAACAGAAGGGCTTTGATTGCCAACGGTTCTATCTTCTCTACCAATCCTTAAAATTAAAATTATAAAGCAGAAGCGGTTTTACAACAATGTAAAACCGCTTTTTTATTTTAACTAATCTTTCCGTTTCAAAACCCTGCCTCTCGGTTCATTGCCTTCGTACAAAGCAATCTCGGAATGGAGAAACTGTGCAGCAGCGGCAGAATCTTCAACTTTGACAGAACTTCTCTGGATCATTTCCAATTCAAAATCGTCGAGAACACGCTTTCTGAGGCCTTCCTCTTTCCAACCCGACATAGGACTGCATTTGCGGGAAATATCCCGCGCCAATGCAAGCGCATCCAGCAAAGCCTGGTTGGCACCCTGACCTTTGAACGGGCTCATCGGGTGCGCGGCATCGCCGATCAGTGTTACGTTTCCGAAATCTCCCATTGATCCTGGCGTGAGCAAAGCGCGGTCATAAACAGGATATCCAGAGATCTGATTTGCCAAAGTGGCCCGGATGATTTCCGGAACAGGCGCATGCCAGTTGGTACGCCGAATCGCTTCCTCTTTGAGAGCTGCAGAACCTTTGCTGCTGAGGTCTTTAGCCTCTTGCTCCGGCATTGGGAAGCTTAGCTGCCACATGACAGAATCGGCATCGAACGGCATTGCATAAATTCTTTCATTCCCATTCGCAGTCTGGAAAACTGTCGCTGAGTCAAGTAAATGACGTTCTGTAGCGGCCAGAGAATCTAGAGGGCAAATACCCAGGATGACAATGCAGTCCAGATAGCGCAAAGGGGAAATCTCTTCGCCAATTAAAATGTTACGAACTGCACTACGGATGCCGTCTGCACCAACGATGAGATCTGCACTTGCTGTTGTCGATTTACCATTACTCAGAAAGGTGAGATCCATTTTCCCGTCTTTATTTTCATTAAAATCAATTAACTGATGTCCCCATTTTATTTGGTCAGCGCCACCCAATCGTTCAATGAATGCTGATCGGAGCGATTGTCTGGCAATATGAATGTTACTCTTTTTTGGTGCTGATTTTTCAGAATTTTCCAGCCACTTTCGCATTCCCCATTCTGCAATGACTTTGCCTTCTGGTGTGTGCACAAGATGCCTTGTGGAAACCACGCCTTTTTCCAGCTCAAAAATTCCGAACCCATCCATCGCTTTGCTGGCTTGCTGCAAGGTAAGACCATAACCCTGGGATCTTTCAGTGAAACTGTTGTCCCGCTCATAGATTGTAAACGGAATACCGCGGTGCAGGCAAGCTACTGCGAGGGCTACACCGCCGATGCCGCCACCAACAATGGCGATATGAGGCAAATTTTCTGTATCCGGAAGCGGCTGGTGTTCGCAAGCAGCCAACCCCGAGCCACCACAGGTAGGACAGGTGTAAAGATGCGCTTCCGGACGCACAGGAGCTGATCCTTGCCCATTTGATTTTTCAAAAATTGCAAGATCGGACTGGTAACGGAGTCTCACACTTTTTTTGATTCTCCGCTTCTTTTTTCCGAGTCCGATACAATCTTCGCAGGTGGTGAAAAAGGTGTTTTTACTAGGCATTATTGTTTAAAGTAGGATCATTATTTAATATTACAAAATCATCGTCAGCTGAATTCTTTTCCGCGCCTCATCTACTTCTACAACCTTGACGTGAACGTGCTGATGCAGTTTCACCACCTCATTTACATCCGAAACAAAGCCGTCTTTGAGCTGAGAGATATGCACCAGGCCGCTTTCCTTAATACCAAGATCTACGAAACATCCGAAAGCTGTGATATTGTTGACAATTCCGGGAAGAACCATTCCGGGACTCAGGTTCCTGATGGATTTTACATTCGGATCAAATTCAAAGACTTTAGCTGCTTTTCTGGGATCCAGTCCTGGCTTTTCCAGCTCCTTCAATATATCTCTAATGCCCAGAATCCCTATTTCCGGTGTGGCGTATTTTTCCGCATCTATAAGTGCTATTTTTTCTTTGTTGGAGATCAGTTTGCTGGTTTCCAGTCCCAGATCTCTGGCCATCTTTTCAACTGTTTTATAAGCCTCGGGATGTACTGCCGAATTGTCAAGTGGATTTTTGGCATTTTTGATTCGGACGAATGCTGCGGCCTGCTGATAGGCTTTTTCGCCCAATCTCGGTACTTTTTTCAGTTCTTTTCTTTCTCTGAAAGCACCATTTTCTGTCCGGTAATTCACGATATTCTCTGCCATCTTTTCTCCTATTCCGGAGACGTAGCTTAGCAATGATTTGCTCGCTGTATTCAGGTTGATTCCCACCGAATTTACCGACCTGATGACGGTGCTGTCGAGTTCTTCTTTTAGTTTGGTCTGGTCTACATCGTGCTGGTATTGTCCAACACCTATCGATTTCGCATCAATTTTAACCAATTCTGCCAAAGGATCGGAAAGCCGCCTGCCGATAGATACTGCACCACGGACGGTGACGTCGTAATTGGGAAACTCATCCCGGGCAATTTTGCTGGCCGAATAGATAGACGCACCCGCTTCCGACACTACGAAAACCTGAATCGGTTTGTCAAATGCAATTTTCTTGATGAAGAATTCGGTTTCCCGTCCGGCAGTGCCATTCCCGATAGAAATAGCCTGAATGTTGTAGGCATTCACCAGAGAGCGTATCTTTTTCATTGCCATTCCGGTTTCGTTTTGTGGCGCGTGAGGATAGATGGTTTCGTTATTCAGAAGATCGCCTTTTTCGTCAAGACAGACTACTTTGCATCCTGTTCTGAAACCGGGATCTATCGCCAGGATTCTCTTTTCTCCCAATGGTGGTGCCAGCAAGAGCTGCTGGAGATTTTCGGAAAACACTTCGATCGCTTTCAGATCTGCTTTTTCTTTAGCTTCCTGCAGTGCTTCGTTAGAAATGGCTGGTTCCAGGAGTCTTTTGTAAGAATCCGCGATGGCAAGTTTGATTTGTTTTGCTGAAGAATTGTTGTTTTTGATGACGGCATTTCCCATCATTTCCAGCGCTTCATCTTTATCAATATCAACCGATACTTTTACGAAGCCTTCATTTTCTGCACGAAGCATTGCGAGAAGTCTGTGGCTTGGAATCCTGCTGAGTGCCTCCTGCCATTCGAAGTACTGTGAAAATTTCTGTGCCGCGTCGTCTTCTTTTTTAGCCTTTACTACTTTGGAGCTTATTTCAGATTTTCGTTGAAAGAGTCTTCTCAGATTTTTTCTGATGTACAGATTTTCGTTGATCCATTCTGCTATGATATCTCTTGCACCTTGGAGCGCATCGTTCTCATTAGCCACATCTTTGCTGAGGTATTTAGATGCGATAAGGTCAACATCCTCATTCCGCTGGCTCATTATGATTTTGGCTAATGGTTCCAGGCCTTTTTCTCTGGCAGAATCTGCCTTTGTTTTCCGCCTTTTTTTGTAAGGCAGATAGAAGTCTTCGAGCTCCTGCAGGTCAAAGCTCTGTTCTATTTTCTGTTTTAGTTCGGGATTGAGGGCATTTTGTTCCTCAATAGATTTCAGGATGCTTTCTTTCCTTTTGGTGATTTCGTCGTATTGTTTGTTGAGCTTAAAGATATTTTCAATGGCAACCTCATCCAGATTGCCTGTGGAATCTTTTCTGTAGCGAGAAATGAAGGGAATAGTACAGTCTTCGGACAACAGTCTGAGTGTACTTTCTATACTTTTGGTTGGGATATTAAGTTGTTTCTGGATAAACGCAGTGGTATTCATTAGGCATTTTTGAGATGGCTAAAATACAGACTATTTTACTTGATTGCAAAAGCTGAACAGCTAGTGCGCCGAAGTAATCGGTTTATCAGTGAGTTTCACCACCACCGGAAAATGATCACTCCAGCCACCGATGTACCTAGATCCGGAATAAGTCCTCAGCGGATAACTGCTGTTTTTGCGGTCTTTATTTCGCAGTCGCGGCGTGTTGTAGATTTCGGCATCTATTGTTTGGAGATTGAATTGTTGTGTAAGGAGTTCTTCCGTGTACAAAATCTGATCAAACAAAACACCCTTTTTCCCGTGAAAGGTAGAGAATTGCTCGTCTTTATGAAAAGAGACGAAAGGGTTGCTCAGCATTTTATTTCCATTTTTGTCCAGAAGCAATTGCTGTAGAGATTCAGCATCCGGATTTTCATTGAAGTCACCCATCAGAACAACAGATTGCCCTTCCTCAGCCAGTTTATGAATCAGTTCCTGCAGCCTTCCAATGATGTAATCCCGTTGTAGTTTCTTAATATCTTTTTCCCTTTTGGAAGGCAGATGACAGACGAGGAAATGAAGTTTTTTACCATTAAAAATTAGTTCCGTGTGAAGAATATCGCGGGTTTCAAATGCCGGATTGTCATCATGGATAAACTGCAATGTCTCAAACTTAGACAAACTGTATTTAGACCTGTCAAAAAGCAAAGCAACGCTCAATCCCCGGGAATCATTGGATGGCTGGTAGACGATTTCGTAATGGTTCAGCGGCGAATGGTCATCAGTCAAATCATCCAGAACCGAACGTGAGCCGATCTCTGCCAGACCAATCACAGAAGGCAACAGCCCGTAATCTTCTTCCATAAAACGAAACACGTTCGCCAACTTTCTTATTTTCAGACCATATTTGTAAGCATCCCAATGGCGCAGTCCGCACGGCCTCACATCAGATTTTTCCTGATCTGGCGGGAAGAGATTTTCTACATTGTAAAAAACAATCAATTCAGAAGTCATAAAATTTACCAGCGTTTCCTCCGCATATAAATAAAAGTAATAATAACAATGGTCAGCATCAATCCGATGGTAAAGAAGTAGCCGTTTTTGTGATGCAGTTCCGGCATATTATCAAAGTTCATCCCGTAGATCCCGGCGATAAATGTGATAGGTAAAAAGTAAACCGAATAGATGGCCAGCAGCTTCATCACCTGATTGGCCTTTTGGTCAGACAGTGCCAGAAACATAGAGATTAAGTTAGTCGTCTGCGCATTCAGGTGATCAAAATCTGCGATCACGTCCTTTTGTTTATCCAGCAAATCCATCACCTGTACATCTTCCAGATCCAGCGTCCGGAATTTGGAAATCCAGTCGGCAGACATATTCAGAATTCTGGTGTTGAGCCCGGATTTGCGTTTCAATTTATAAAGCCGCCGGATCTGGACAGAATGGTTGGTATTTTTCAGAAATATCTCATTTTCCATCGCATCCATCACCTCCAGCAGCGTTGTCGTTTCATCATCGAAAGTTTTGACGATCTTAAGAGCCAGCCGCAGCGCCAGAAAATCGCGCGAGACCGTACTCAGATCTTCCTTTTCCAGCTCTGCACATACTTCCATAATGCTTTTGCTCTTGGTTCTGTGGATGGTGATAATCAGATTAGGAAGCAGAAATATACCCAGCTTGCTGCTGATATCGCTGATATTATTCAAAGTTCGCCTTTCCAGATCCGTAGATTCTCTGGTGAGAAAAAACTTCACTTCGCCCACTTCTTCGTACTTCGGAAGGTGGTTGGGATCTATCGTATCCTCCAAAAGCAACGCATTGATGTGGTATCTCTGGTGCAAAAACTGCAAATCCTCCTCATTCGGCGCAGTGACATCGATCCATTCCCAATGCTTTGTTTTATATTTCTGTTCTATCGGCATTTCGCAAAACTAAATAAAATTATAGTCATTTATCCAAAATAGATTACTGTATTTATTGGGGCAGTTATTCCGTCTTCCACTCTCAAACCTAACGGAGTGGTTCGACGGAGTCAATCTTTTTAGCCTGCAGGTTTGGCATAGATAGAAATCGACAAGTTCGCAAAAAAGGATTTCCGTTCAAGCCGGGCTGCGCTGCGCATCATTCATAGCTGTCCCATTTTCAGGTTCAAACTATTTGTAATCAATTCTGTAAGACTTCGCAAAAACTAATTGGTAATAAAAAAATTATGTAATAAATAAAATATTATTTTTGCAGACAGTACTAAAATGACAACAATGATCAAAAGTGTAATCTCGGGTGTAGGACATTATGTGCCCGAAAATATTGTAACAAACGATGATCTTTCCAAACTGATGACTACCAACGATGAGTGGATCACCGAGCGGACAGGCATCAAAGAAAGAAGACACCGCAAAAACCGGACAGATGCTCAGGAAACAACTTCCTTCTACGGTTTCAAAGCCTCCGAAATAGCGCTCAAAAACGCCAATATTACAGCAAAAGATATAGACCACATTATTTTCGCAACCTTGTCTCCGGACTATTATTTCCCTGGTTCCGGCGTTCTTTTGCAGGAGCTGCTGGGCTGCGATACCATCGGCGCCCTCGATGTCAGAAACCAATGTTCGGGATTCGTCTATGCAATGAGCGTTGCAGATGCCTTCATCAAGTCCGGTCTATACAAAAATGTGTTGGTTGTAGGTGCAGAAATTCATTCCTTCGGACTGGACTTTTCCGATGCCGGGCGAGGCGTTTCCGTCATCTTCGGAGATGGCGCAGGAGCAGTGGTTTTGTCGGCCAGCGAAAATGAAAATGGCGGCGGAATCTTAGCCGTCAATATGCACTCGGAAGGTAAATATGCGGAAGAACTTGCCGTGAAATTCCCGGGAACCAAACTGGGCTGGAGTGATACGCTTCTTACCAATCCGGAGTCTGTAACTTCAGAAGATATCTATCCGGTGATGAATGGCAATTTTGTGTTCAAACACGCTGTCACACGCTTTCCGGAGACTATTCTGGAAGCACTCGGCAAAGCCGGAAAAACAATCGACGATCTGGATTTGCTGATTCCGCATCAGGCCAATATCAGAATTGCGCAGTACGTTCAGCAGTTGCTGCATCTTCCGGACGAAAAAGTCTTTGTGAATATCCAGAAATACGGCAACACCACCGCAGCATCTATCCCGATTGCATTGAGCGAAGCTATTCTGGAAGGCAGAATGAAACGCGGCGACCTGGTTTGTATGTCCGCTTTTGGGAGCGGTTTCACGTGGGGAAGTGTCCTTTTTGAATATTAGAATCCCTTCAATACAATATAAAAAGAGCTATTCGGCAAATTCGAATAGCTCTTTTTATATGCAACAACAAAGAGAATGTTGTGATTATTTTTTTTAATTTACGCTGATGCTAAACCCGCACTGCGTCCGGAACCATAATTTCATAATTGCCGCCAAACGAGATGATTTCCCGTACAATGCTGCTGCTGATGTAGGATTTTCCGGATGAGGTCAAAAGGAAAATAGTTTCGATGGTATTCTCTCTCGTCAAGGCTCTGTTGGTTTGCGCAATAGACTTTTCAAATTCGAAATCGGCTGGATTTCGCAGACCTCGAAGGATGAAATTAACGTTTTTACTTTTACAGTAATCAATCGTCAATCCTTCAAAATCATCAACTTCAACGGTTGGAAATTTTTCAAAAGTTTTTCTGATGAATTCCTTGCGCTGCTCCAGAGAGAACATATATTTTTTCTGAGAATTCTTTCCGATGGCGATGATGATCTTGTCGAAAAGCGGAATTGCGCGTTCTACAATATCATAATGTCCAAGTGTGATGGGATCAAACGATCCCGGGAAAACGGCAATTTTCATAGAAATTTTAAATTTTAGATTAAAAATTTTAGATTTGAAATCATTTAAAATCTAAAATTTAGCATTTATAATTATTTATTTAAGGCTTTCTCTACTTCACTTCCACAAAGGTCTTTGATAGAAATTCCGTAGATCTTTGCCTGTTGCGGAAGAATACTTGCCGGCGAAAATCCGGGATTTGTATTCATTTCCAAAAGGTAGGGGATTCCGTCCACGATAATGAATTCTGACCTGGAAAATCCACTCATTCCCAAAGATTTGTAAGCTTTGATCGAGATTTCTTCGACCTTTTTTCTGGTTTCGTCGTCAATTCTTGCGGGTGTGATTTCCTGAGAAGCACCTTCGTATTTGGCTTCGTAATCGAAGAATTCTTTATCAGGAATGATTTCAGTGATTCCAAGAACGATGACTTCACCTTTGTAATCTAGAACGCCTACAGAAACCTCAGTTCCGTTCAATGCGCTTTCGATTAGGATCTCGTCGTCTTCTTTATAAGCTATTTCAATCGCCGTTTTTAGTTCGCTTTTTTCTTTAACCTTAGAAATCCCGAGCGAAGAACCACTTTGATTGGGTTTTACGAAAACTGGCAATCCAAGTTCCGCCACAATTTCGTCATCAGAAATTTCTTCGCCTTTTCTCAGATAAATACTTTTCGCAGAAGGAATTCCGTATTTTGAAAGAACAGCCAAAGTATCTTTTTTGTTGAACGTCAAAGCACTTTGGTAAAAATCGCATCCGGTATATTTTTGTCCGACAGCATCCCAGTAAGCCTGCAAAATTCCGTTTTCACCTGGTGTTCCGTGGATGATATTGAAACAGGCATCGAATTTCAAACTTTCGCCATTACCAAGATCGGCAGAAAAATCAGCTTTGTTGATTGGTTTTTTCTGGCCGTTTTCATCTAAAAAATACCATTCATCTTTCAGAATGACCACTTTATAAACATTATAATTTTCACGATCCAACGAATCGAAAATTAATTGTCCACTTTTTAAGGAAACTTTGTATTCATCAGAATATCCGCCCATTACAACGGCTATGTTTTTTTTCATTTATATAAAAATCTTAAACACAAATGTAAAAATTTTATATAAAAATGTATGATTAAATCTTTAAATATAAAATTACTCAATAAAAATACATTTTCAAATAAGGCCAATAAACCAAAACGCCAACACAAACTGCAGCAATCGTCGCCAACAAAACCGCACCTCCAGCCAAATCCTTAATAATGCCAATTCTCAAATCAAATTCCGGCTGAATATAATCGCAGATCTTCTCAACGCAAGTATTCAAAGCTTCCGTGACCAAAACAAAAAATGAAACCAAAATAATCAAGGCCATTTCAAAGTTTGAAAGTCCTAAATAAACAATCAAAAAAAGATTAATGATCAGTCCCAAAATATGGATCTGGAAGTTGCGTTCGTTCCTCAAAATCCAGAGGATTCCACGGATTGTGAACTGAATACTTTTTTGAAAGGGCGGTTTTTTCATACGTCTAATATCAACAAAGATAGATAAATCTCAAAATTGTTAATAACTAAATAAATACAGTTTTTAAAATCACATCAAATTCATTATCTTTGTGGAATTGAAATAAATACAGTTTATGAGATTTATTGTTGCCAGTGGCGATTTGCAGAAAGCTTTACACACAGTTAGCGGCGTGATTTCCGGTTCACAGTCTAGACCGATTTTGGAGAATTTTCTTTTCGAATTAGATCAGAATTTGTTGACGATTACCGCATCAGACGGCGAAACAACGTTGATCACTTCTCTTGACGTCAAGTCAGATGACAAAGGAAAAATAGCAGTTCCGGGTAAAATTTTTCAGGATTTCCTGAAAACTTACGGCGAGCAGCCTTTGACTTTAGCAGTTAAAGATTCCGAAGACGGGAACGGAAGCGTTCTTGAGATCTTGGATGAGAAAGATAACTTTGCAGTAGCGCTAGACAATGCAGACGATTATCCGGAATTGCCGGAATTTGATGCCTCTCAAAAAGTAACTATTTCCGGTGGCGTTTTAGCAGAAGCTTTGGCGAACACTTTGTTTGCAACGAGTAACGATTCTCTTCGTCCTGTGATGACGGGTGTTTTATTTCAATTCAAAGAAGATGAGACCAACTTTGTGTCCACAGATTCTCACAGATTAGTGGTTTACAAAAGAACAGATGTCACGCATCCTGAGACTTTGGAATTCATTATGCCGAAAAAACCGTTGGCGATTTTTAAAAATATCCTGAACAATTCAACGGAAGATGTGTTGATAGAATTCAGTGACAATATGGCGAAATTCACTTTTGGAAATAACACTTGGATCTGTCGATTAATCGATGGAAAATATCCAAACTACAACGCTGTGATTCCGAAAGAAAATCCAAACGTTTTGACCATCAACAGAAGTTTGCTTTTGAGTTCGATTAGAAGAGCGTCTATTATGTCGAACAAATCGACCAATCAGGTAAGATTCAAATTGTCAGGAAATGTGCTTCACCTTCACGCAGAAGATACAGAATACGCAAACAAGGCAGATATGCAGATTCCTTGCGATTACAATGGTGATGATATCAACATCGGTTTCAGTTCAAAATTCCTGACAGAGATGTTATCCGTTTTGGCTTCAGATGATGTCACGATGAAAATGTCTCAGCCAAACAGACCAGGAATTGTTGAGCCTGTTGATGGATTAGAGGAAAACGAAAGTATCCTGATGCTGTCAATGCCAGTGATTGGTTTATAAGTGATAAAAGATAATTGATGAATGATTATTTATCAATTTTATAAATAATAAGATTTGAGATTTGATGATTCAAGTCTCAAATTTTGTTTAATAAATATTTTGGGCAGCTATTTCCGCCTTCCGTTCCCAATCTTTTTTTGCAGACGTTTGTAACTTTGATTGAAGTTAATATCAGCAAAAAAAGGATTTCCACTCAAGTCGGGCTGCAGCTTCAACATATAAAAATCTTATTTAAGTTTACGGCTTTGTGAACTTATAAATAGTATTAATTAATAATTTCTTTGTGCACTTTGTGTTCAAAAAAATCAAATTTAAAAAATGAAAATTTCGAATAATTGGCTTAAGGATTATATCAAAACTGAACTTTCTACGGAGAAGATCAGTGCTTATCTTACAGACATCGGTCTGGAAGTGGAAGGCGTAGATAAATTCGAAAGCGTAAAAGGCAGTCTTGAAGGTATCATCGTTGGCAAAGTCCTGACTTGCGAAAAACATCCGAATGCTGATAAACTCAACAAAACAACAGTTGATGTTGGCGGCGGAAAAGTGTTGGAAATCGTTTGTGGTGCTCCAAATGTTGCCGAAGGACAAATTGTTCCAGTTGCAGTGGTTGGAACCAAAATCTATGCAAAAGACGGCACTTCTTTCGACATCAAAAAAGCAAAGATCCGCGGCGAAGTTTCCGAAGGAATGATCTGTGCAGAAGATGAATTAGGCTTAAGCGATGATCATGGTGGAATTATGGTCCTGGATTCAGAAAAATTCGAAGTTGGAAAGAATTTCGCAGACTATTTTGAACTGACAAACGATGAGGTTTATGAGATTGGTTTGACACCAAACAGAACCGATGCAATGTCACATTACGGTGTTGCAAGAGACCTGCAGGCTTTCTTGGTTTCCAATAACCTGAAATCAGAATTCACAAAAATTGAATCTCAGACCTTAACAACAGAAGGTTCCAACGATTTCAAATTAGAAGTTGAAAGTACACAACTGGCGCCAAGATATTTGGGCGCTGTCATAGAAAATATAGAAGTAAAAGCTTCGCCCGACTGGTTGAAAGCAAGATTGAAAGCCATTGGTCTTTCGCCAATCAACAATGTTGTAGATATTACCAATTATATTCTACACGGCCTTGGACAACCGCTTCACGCTTTTGATGCAGACAAAATTGCAGACAAAACTGTGAAAGTCGGAACCGTAAAAGAAGGAACAAAATTCAAAACTTTGGATGGTGTTGAGAGAACTTTGAACGGTTCCGAGATCATCATTAAAGACGGAAAAGACCATCCGCTTTGCATCGCCGGCGTTTTTGGCGGCAGCGAAAGCGGCGTTTCTTCTGCAACTAAAACGATTTTCTTGGAAAGTGCTTACTTCAATCCGGTGGCCATCAGAAAAGCTTCGAAATTCCACGGACTGAATACCGACGCATCTTTCCGTTTCGAAAGAGGTGTGGATCCAAACAATGCCAGAACAGCTTTGACATACGCAATCAAACTGATTCAGGAATTAGCGGGCGGAAAATTAGCTGGCGAGATTTTGGAAAGTTATCCGGAAAAAATCAAAGATCATTACGTAGTTTTTAGATATTCGAAGATCGATCAGATCCTTGGAACCAAAATTCACAGAGAGAAGATCAAAGAGATTCTGAAGTCGTTGGAAATCACAATTCTTAACGAAATTCAAAACGGATTAGAATTGTCAATTCCCGTTTACAGAGCCGACGTAACGAGAGAAATCGACGTCATTGAAGAAGTTCTTAGAATCTACGGTTACAACAAAATAGAATCACCGAAGAAAATTGCTTTCACGCCTGTAAAATTAGATTTCGAAGATCAGGACGCATTAGAAAATGCCTGGGCAAGGACTTTACAAGGAAATGGCTTCAATGAGGTGATGAACAATTCACTGACTTCTGTAAAAGATGAAACCGATGCCGTGAAGCTGCTGAATCCGCTAAGCAACGATCTGGCATTTATGAGAAAGTCTCTGTTAGAGGGACTTTTAGGAAATGCTATTTATAATATCAACAGAAAATCAGCCGACATCAAGTTTTTCGAATTAGGGAAAATTTATCATAAAAAAGAGAAATACGAAGAAAGAAAACAATTGGCACTTCTTACGACTGGGAGAGAAGTTGCAGAAAACTGGCTGCAGCCAAAAAGCGCGACAGATTTCTACCATTTGAAAGCTTACGTAAAAATCCTTTTGGACAAATTAAACCTTGACCTTCACGAGTCGGCTTTGGAAGACGAACGTTTTTCCGATGCTTTGGAAATCACGGCAGAAGGGAAAATTCTGGCAAGATTAGGGAAAGTTTCCCCTCAATTATTGAAGGATTTCGACATCAGCCAGGAAGTTTTCTATGCAGAGATCGAACTGGAAAATTGCCAGTCTTTGAGAAGTACCGGAAACCTAAAATTCGTTGACATTCCGAAATTCAACAAGATCAGAAGAGACTTAGCATTATTAGTTGACAAGACGATTTCTTATTCAGAATTATACGAGTTGGCAAAGAAAAACAAATCGCCTTTCCTCAAAAAGATCAACCTTTTCGATGTTTACGAAGGCAAAAATCTTCCGGAAGGTAAAAAATCTTACGCCATGAGTTTCGAACTTCTGAACGAAGAAAAAACCCTTGAAGACAAAGATATTACCGAGGTAATGAATGCGCTCATCAAATCTTTCACAAAGGAATTGAACGCAGAATTGAGGTAAAATAAACAAATCTTCAATACACGCAAAACCCTGTCATCGTTTCAAATGCTGACAGGGTTTTTTATTTGGGAGCTTTTTCCCGCTATCCACTATATCTTTTTTGCTTTTACCATGTTTTGTCATCAAAGAAAGTTTATGCCAAAAAGCAAAAAAGGATGCCGTTTCTATCGGGGCTATGGGTTTTGTCATCCAAAGAAATTTTGTCAATCATCATAGAAACTACCAATCAAAAGTCATCCTAATTCAAATTCATTCCAAACTCAATTTTTGTAACTTTGCACTAATGAATTCCTTAGTTGACAAATACAATATTCCCGGCCCGCGATACACGTCTTACCCAACTGTTCCTTACTGGAACGAAGCCGGTTTTACAGCAGATCTGTGGAAACAGTCCGTTATAAGATCTTTTTCAGAAAGCAATTCCGAAGAAGGCATTTCCATCTATATTCACCTGCCGTTTTGTGAAGCGCTCTGTACATTTTGCGCCTGTCACAAACGGATTACCAAGCAGCATTCCGTAGAAATTCCTTATCTGGAAAGCGTTTTGAAAGAGTGGGAACTCTACCTGAGACTATTCACCAAAAAGCCAAAACTGAAAGAACTACATCTGGGCGGCGGAACACCTACATTCTTTTCTCCGGAAAACTTGAAAGCACTTTTACAAGGCATTTTTGATACCGTAGACATCGCAGAAAATCAGGAATTCAGTTTTGAAGGCCATCCCAATAATACAACGAGGGAGCATTTGCAGACGCTTTATGATTTAGGTTTTACAAGAGTCAGTTTTGGCGTTCAGGATTACGATCTCAAAGTTCAAAAGGCAATCAACAGGGTTCAGCCTTTCGAAAACGTAAAAAATGTGACGGAATGGGCCAGAGAGATCGGCTACAAAGGCGTAAGTCACGATCTGATTTTCGGATTGCCGCATCAAACCTGGGAAGCCATGGAACATACCATTCGAAAAACGATGGAGCTGAAACCGGATCGTCTTGCATTCTACTCTTACGCGCATGTGCCCTGGGTAAAAGGCGTGGGACAACGTGGATTTGATGAAAACGACCTGCCAAGCGGCGATGAGAAACGACGACTTTACGAAGACGGAAAAAAACTTCTGGAAGATCTCGGCTACATAGAAATCGGGATGGATCATTTCGCTTTGGAGCACGACGATCTCTACCAGTCATTGATTCAGAAGAAACTGCACCGTAATTTTATGGGGTACACATCCAGCAAAACGCAGCTGATGGTAGGTTTGGGAATGTCTGCTATTTCCGATTCCTGGTACGCATTTGCGCAAAATGTAAAAACGGTGGAGGAGTATCAGAAATCGGTGCACGAGGGCGAAATTCCGGTTTTCCGTGGTCATATTCTGGACAGTGAAGATCTGAAAGTCAGGAAACATATTCTGAACCTGATGTGCCAACTGGAAACGAGTTGGGATCTTCAGAATTCTTTCCCCGAGATCGAAAATTCAATAGAGAAACTTAAAGAGATGGAATCCGATGGTTTGGTAGAAATTTCTGAAAATCAGATCAGAATTACCGAAAAAGGACGTGCTTTTACAAGAAATGTAGCAATGGTCTTCGATGTAAGAATGATGAGGAACAAACCTGAAACCAGGATTTTCTCAATGACAATCTGATGTTGGATTTTTAGATAACAGAGCAAAGATGAAAGACTTTTTGATTCAAAAAGTTTAGCTTTCACTGAATTTTGAAAGTAGCACTCAACTTCATTGAGAATGGCAAATTATGTTTCAACAGTTCAGCAATTATGAATTTAATCAAACAAAAAAATATTGTTCTAACGTCTAAAAGAGAATTTCTCGCCGACGCGATTTTCCCTGAAACTGAAGAAAAATTACCACTCATTATTTTTGTGCACGGCTACAAAGGTTACAAAGACTGGGGAACCTGGGAACTGATGGGAGAGATGTTTGCTGAATCTGGTTTTTATTTCGTCAAATTCAATATGTCGCACAACGGAACCACGTTGCAAGATCCTAATAACTTTTCTGACCTTGAGGCTTTCGGACAAAATAATTATTCAACAGAATTAGACGATCTCGAAGTCGTGATCAGTCATTTTAAAGATCAAAAAGAAGTAGATTCTCAGAATATAACTTTATTAGGTCACAGCAGAGGTGGCGGAATTTCCATCATAAAGGCTTCTGAGAATAAAAATATTACTAGATTAATTACACTGGCCAGTATTTCAACATTGGATCGTTTTCCAAAAAACGAAGCTTTCGAAAACTGGAAAAAAGAAGGCGTTTACTTCATAGAAAATGCGCGGACAAAACAAAAAATGCCTCATTATTTTCAGTTCTATACAGATTATGAAAATAATGAGGCAAGATTTAATGTGGAGTCAGCCTGCAGAAATCTTTCAATTCCAAGCCTTTTTATTCACGGTTCTGCTGACGAATCTGTGACTATTGATCACTCGCAACAACTTCATAAGTGGACTCATAATTCTGTTTTCAGAACCATTGAAAATGCTGGTCATACTTTCGGCGCAAAAGAACCCTGGACTGATGGTTTTTTACCAAAAGAACTAAGTGAAGCCGTAGAAATCTGTATGGATTTTATAAAAGAAAAGTAAACTTACTTTTTCTTTTTGATCAGATTATTATTCTCTATCCATCTTTTGCTGTTGTTGATATCCTTGAGATACCAGATATTGTCAGCATTCATGATGTAGAGATTGTAAATCAATGGCATTGCTATTTTTTGGCCTTCCAGGAAATTAGCTCTTACAGATACCGCGTTTTTCTTGCGGACAAAGTCGCCGGTAAAAATGTTGGAAAAGCTTTTACCTGTAGCTTTATCGTCAATCAGTTCTATGAGTGTCAGAGTTCCATCGGCATTCATCTCTAAAATATGGCGCTCGGAATGATCGTCAAATTCTTCTACCATGACGAATTTTTTACCTTTCAGATCGTAATCTGAGGCGTCTTTGATTTTTTTGTTTTTGCTCTCGATTTTATCTAAAATCTTGTTGATACCGGAGAAATCCTGGGAATAAAAGTAAGTGGAAGATAGTAAACTTAAAATAAAAATGGTCTTTTTCATTACATTGTGTTTGATTACAAAGGTACGCATTTGCAAAAATGCTGCCAATTTATTTTTGACATGAATTTTAATTATCTTTGCAGAATGATTAGGATAACCAAAATTTTCACTTTCGAGACTGCTCACGTTCTTTATAATTACGATGGTAAATGCAAGAATATGCACGGCCATTCTTATAAATTATTCGTGACTGTCAAAGGAAATCCCATCAATAATCTGGACCATCACAAAAACGGAATGGTAGTGGATTTTGGTGATATCAAAAAAATAGTCAAGGAGGAAATTGTAGATATTTGGGATCATTCTGTGCTAGTCAATGGTGCATCTCCGCATAAATCTCTTGGTGAAAGCCTTGAAAACCAAGGTCACAAAGTGATTTTTTGCGATTACCAGCCGACCTGTGAGAATATGCTTTATGAAATTGCCTCTAAAATTAAAGCTAAACTTCCTCCAGAGGTAAAACTGGCTTATCTTAAACTTCACGAAACCGAAAACTCTTACGGTGAATGGTTTGCAGAGGATAATTTGCATATTTAATAATTTTTGGTCATTTTTTTTAATAATAATTTGTTGTTTTAATAAAATTTAATACTTTTGCAGCCTTAAATTAATTAAACTATGAAAAAATTATTATTAGTTGCTGCCATCGCTATTTATGGAGCTGCGAATGCTCAGGCAGAAAAAGGATCATGGGTTATCAGCGGTTCTACTACATTAGGTTTTAACAATGTCAGCAGCAAAGTGAAAGTTGATGGCGAATCTTTTGATGGTCCAAAAACTACTTCATTCAACGTAACGCCTGCATTTGGTTATTTTGTAGCAAACAATTTTGCTATTGGACTTGACCTGGCTTTTAAATCTACAAAAAACGAAAATACGGACTACTTTAACGGAGAATCTTTTGATTACGATACTAAAGATAATACAGTTATAGTAATGCCTACAGGTACTTATTATTTTAAATCTGCTTCTAAAGTGATGCCTTACCTTGGTGCAGGAATTGGATATTTTTCTTCTACAACAAAATTCTCATCTGATCTTTCAAATGATTTTGATGCCAAAACTACAGTTGACGGCTTGGCTTGGGGAGCCAACGGTGGACTTGTTTACCTGGTGACACCTTCAATAGGTATTGATCTTGGAGTCGGTTATATCAACACTTCAAGTAAGGAGGGCGACGTAAAAACGATTACAAATACTTTTGGAGTAAACGCTGGTTTCTCTATCTTTATTAAATAATATAAAGCCTTACAAAGTAAAAACCTCCCAATTCGGGAGGTTTTTTTAGTTAGGATAGACAACATATTTCTGTCTGATTTTTTCAAAATCGTTCAGATCCTTCTTCCAGCTGTCCCGGATTTCATTTTCAGATTTTCCGGCAATAATTTGTTTTCTCAATTCATCACTTCCCGCCAGTTTATCAAAGAAGAGGTTTTTTAAAAAGAAGTTAAGGTCTGGATTTTTATAGTCTTTATAAGATTTCAAAAGCCACTCCAGATTGATTTGTCTCAGATCTTTTGAATACAGACTCAGATTTTCACCGTAGCAAAGTTTGCCATTTAGAAAGGGATCTTTTGCACCTTCCGTTGGCTTTGGCGTAAATTGAAAACTGAAACTCTTCGTCCACGGAGAACCGTAAATTTGAAAGGGCAAATCTGTTCCGCGTCCCACAGAAACCTGCGTTCCTTCAAAGAAACAGAGACTCGGGTAGAGATTTATTGATTGGTCATTAGGAAGATTTGGTGACGGTTTGTCAGAAACGCCATAACGTTTTTGTTTGTGATAATTGAGCATCGGAATCAAAGTGTATTTTGCCTGAATCCCATTTTTCAGCCACTTTTCGCCATTGACCATTTTACCGTATTCACCGATGGTAAGCCCATAAACTACGGGAACATTGTGAAGTCCGACAAAACTTTTCCACTGGTTTCGCATCATCGGTCCATCTGTATAGCCGTCGTGCGGATTGGGTCTGTCCAGCACAATCACTTCGATATTATTTTCACCGGCTGCTTCCATAATATATGATAAGGTCGAAATGTACGTGTAAAACCTCACGCCAACGTCCTGAATATCAAACAAAATAACGTCGGCACCTTTCAGATATTCAGCTTTTGGCTTTTTGTTGTCACCGTAAAGCGAGACAATTGGCAATCCAGTTTTGGTGTCAACGCCGCTTTTCACGTGTTCACCGGCATCAGCCGTTCCCCGGAAGCCGTGTTCCGGAGCAAAAATAGATTTGATTTTAACCTTGTTTTCAACCAAGAAATCTACCAGGTGTTTTTTATCCTTTAGAAGGCTTGTCTGGTTGGCTGCCACAATTACATTTTTCCCTTTCAGAGGCGGCAGGTACAATTCCGGTCTGTCAGCTGCAGTGGCGAAACAGTCTTTCACGGCATTTTGCGCTTTGATAAATGGGATTGAACTAAAATAAATTAGCAGGATAAAAACTAAAGTTTTATTTTTGAGGCTTAAAATCATTGATTTGAATTTTCCGTTATATTTCTCGAAAAAGATAGCGTTTTCCAAAGATAACAAAAATAATCTCTCAAAGGTCATCGTCTATATCGGCAGGCTTTCTGTGGCATTAGGCATCATTGTTTCTTTGATTACAATATCCACAGGTCTCGGTTCCAAAAGAGCCATAGAAGACCGGATTTCCAATTTCAGCGGAGATATTTCTGTGAAGTCCACTCGTTCCAACTCATCCTACAACTCGTCTGTACTGGAAACACAAGGTTTGGATATCAACGCAGTGAAAAAAATTCCCGGGGTTGCAGGTTTGCAATCTTATGCCTCAGTCAGCGGGATTCTGAGGACAGAAAACAACTTCGCCGGAATCATTTTGAAAGGCGTAGGCAAAGATTTCGATAAAGAGAGATTCCAGCCGTTTATCGTTTCAGGATCTATCCCCGATTACAAAGAAGAAGGCTATAATAATGAGATTATCCTTTCAGAAAAAATCGCCAACGATCTCTCTCTCAAAGCCAATGACAGCATCGTCACCATCTTTTCAAAAGAAGACCAGAAGCCTATTTACAGAAAATTTCTCATCAAAGGGATTTATAAAACCGACATCAAACTGGTAGATGATCTCTACATGATCGGCGATATCAACCACGTACGGAAGGTGATGAATATGGAAGACAAACAAGTCGGCGGACTAGACATCTTCCTGGATGATACAGATAAAATAGACCAGGTATTTCCCGAAATAGAAAAATACATCGGCTACAAAAACTACGCAGAAAAAGTGACCGAAAAGTATCCTCAGATTCTGGACTGGATCAACATCTTCAATCAGAATATTTCGTTGATTATCACGATTATGCTTTTGGTAGTCGTCATCAACATCATTATGGTTCTGCTGATTCTCATTATAGAAAGGACCAATTCTATCGGGATTTTGAAGACAATGGGCGCCTCCAACGCTCAGATCAGATCCATATTTATCAATTACACCCTGCTCATCATGATCCCGGGATTATTCGCCGGAAACGTCATCGGAATCGGACTTTTACTGATTCAGAAATACACAGGATTTATAAAACTGGATCCGGAAAATTACTTTATCAGCACCGTTCCCGTAGATCTCAATCCGGTCTACATCATCGCAGTTTCCGTCGGCATCTTTATTGTTTCAGGAATAGCGATGATCCTGCCAAGTTATCTCATCAGCAAAATATCACCGGTACGAGCCATCAAATACAGTTAAATAATTTTTGTAATTTGGGCAGCTATTTCCGCCTTCCGTTCCCGCTTTTTTTTGCCAGGGCTTTTCCCAGTGCAAAAAAAAAGAGCTCCACTCAAGTCGGGCTGCAGATCCTGCATCAAAACAAAATTGGTCGTCAGATTCTGGCTTATTACAATCATCCGAAGCAAAATATTAGAAATATAATCAAATGAAATATTATAACAACATCGTAGAAACCATTGGCAATACGCCATTAGTCAAAATAAACAGAGTACTGGGAGAGGATTTCCCGGCACTGGTTTTGGCAAAAGTGGAAACTACAAATCCTGGTAACTCTGTCAAAGACAGAATGGCCCTCAAAATGATCGACGATGCAGAGAAAGACGGACGTCTGAAACCAGGCGGCACCATCATCGAAGGAACTTCCGGAAACACAGGAATGGGATTGGCCCTCGTTGCAATCCAGAGAGGTTACAAATGCATTTTCGTAACCAATTCCAAGCAGTCAAAGGAGAAATGTGACATTCTGAGAGCCGTGGGTGCCGAAGTAATTGTTTGCCCAACAGACGTAAAACCAACCGATCCGCGATCCTATTATTCAGTTTCCAAAAGACTTGCAAAAGAAACCGAAAATGGCTGGTATGTAAACCAATATGACAACCTTTCCAACAGACAGGCCCATTACGAAAGTACCGCGCCGGAAATCTGGGAACAGACAGAAGGCAAGCTGACCCATTTTGTAGCAGGAGCGGGAACAGGCGGAACGGTGACTGGCTGTGGCACATTCTTCAAAGAAAAAAATAAGGATATCAAGATTGTGGGCGTAGATACTTACGGCTCTATCCTAAAAGAGATACACGAGACCGGAGAGATTCACCTGGATCACGCTTATACTTACGTTACAGAAGGAATTGGCGAAGATATCCTGCCGGAAAATTACGATATGAGCGTTATCGATCATTTCGAAAAAGTGACCGACAAAGACGGCGCCATTTATGCTAGAAGACTGGCAAAAGAGGAAGGTATCTTCTGCGGCTATTCTGCGGGAAGCGCGATGGCAGCTTTGGTTCAGATGAAGGATCAGTTTACCAAAGATGATATCATCGTCGTGCTTCTTCACGATCATGGCAGCCGTTATGTAGCTAAAATCTACAATGACGACTGGATGAAGGAAATGGGCTGGCTGGATTAATTAAGCCTTAAAAATCAATAATAAAAAAACCGTCTTGTTTGATAACGAGGCGGTTTTGTTTTAATCTTTTGATCTAAAATCCAAAAAAATCGTTGAAATACGAATTGCTGGTAAGGTGCTCCGTTAAGGGAAATTCCTTGCATCTGCTTCAACGTAATGAATCAACGGCTCAACGTAATGAATCAATGAGGCTTCGTAATGAATCAACGCTTCAACGTAATGAATCAATGGGTAATCGTAGTCAATCACTTGATCAGCGGAGTGAATAGTTGATTAAACGAAGTGAATCTGGGAAGCAACTAACTAAATCGTTGCGTCAACGCAATGTTTTTCAGTAGTTTTTCAGAGAATAAAGGCTTTATTATACAATTCCGCCACCAATAAACAACCTGATGAAACCCAGAAAAGCGGCCGTGGCGCACATCACGATTCCGGCTGTGGCATTTCCTTTTGGCAGATTGTCCTCCTGCAGATAGGCAGCAATACTTACCAGCAGTCCTACGACCGCGAAAGGAATATTGATCCAGTTAAAAGCGCCGAGACAAGGGATAAACCCGAGAAGCATTCCAAAAATTGCTAAAATTCCCATTACGAGACTTGCTGTTTTCATAGTTTTGTTTTTATCAGTTTAAATAAGTGGTTAGCGAACACTAAAGCGTTGATCACCATTAGAGCGAACAGCAAAATACTTAGCTTATTTAGTGCCAAAGCATTTCTGAAGTTAAAATTTTTGATTTCTGTAAAAGCCCTTGTTGAGCCGCATAGGAAGCATTCTCCGCCTTTAGCGCTGTATTCGCAAGTTGGCGCCGCTGAAAGAATCCACGTGTTATCAGCAAAAAAGAGAACAAGTAAAAGCGCAATTGAAGCAATTGCTGAGATTTGCCAAACGATCAGAATTGCATTCTTGAGTTCCTGATTGTGGCTGGCTTTCTGTTTTAAAATCACAATAATCAGACAAAATACTTATCCGAAAATCTCAAAATCTACCCCGTCAAAACTAGCAAAAACCATTGTAGGATGAGAATCCCGATGGAAGATGTTGCCTTCACAATCGATGCCGATAGCGCCTGCAAAACCGTCTATTTCTTTCAGCTCTTCAAAAGTTCTGTCGAATGCATTTTCTATGGTGAGTCCATCAGTAACTCTGGTCACAATCTTTGCTGAGGTCGCGTTGCTTACGATATCTTCACCCACACCGGTGCAGCTTACCGCGCAGAATTGATTGGCATAATTTCCTGCGACAGTCGCAGAATCTGAGATTCTTCCGGGGATTTCAAAACCTTTACCACCTGTAGAAGTGGCAACTGCCAGCTTTCCGTCTTTATCCAGTGCTACTGCGCCTACAGTTCCCTTTCCGCCTGTTTTCAGTTTCTCTTCGTATTCCTTTCTTCGCTGAGGAATTTCGGTCGAGAAATCTTCGAACCCATTTTGATCAGCATATTTTTTGGCGCCACTTCCGCCGAGAACGCGGTCTTCTTCCTTCATCAATTCCTTCGCTACAAAAACAGGGTTTTTAACGTTTTGAATATTGATGACACCGCTCATTTTCTGCGTCTGGCCATCCATTATCGCAGCGCTCATCCTTATGATGCCGTCGCTTTGGATTTGCGAACCGATCCCGGCATTGTAAAGTTCATCATTTTCCAGGAGCGAAACGGCATAAGCTACGGTGTCGACAGCAGAATTATTCTGTAGGAAATCAAATGACTTCTGCGCAATGGCTTTAAGCGAATCTTGCTTCGCTATCTTCACCTCGTTGCTTTGATTACTTTCCGAAAAGAAACCGCCGTGGATTATTATCTTCATTTTATGATTTGGTATTTTAGTTTGATATAATTTAGGCATTTTAGGCCTGGTATTGATGAAAGATATTTAATAACCCTTTCATATACAAAGGAGTTAAAATATTTTTGTTCTAACTTCTAACTTCTAACTTCTAACTTCTAACTGTTCGGAATCACCTGTGGAATTGGATTATACTGTGAATTAACAATCTTCATTTCCCGGGATTTCAAATCAAAAGTATCATTCATAGAAAGCACATCCACCACTAGGTTTTTGATAGAAATGGGTTGGCCGAGTTCTATATTCGTCAGGTTGGTATCCTTGATCTGCAGGCCGTCTACGATAATGACAAGCCCTGATCCGATGGCCGTCATAGTGTCATCTTCAATGAATAATCCGGTGTCTTCACCCAGACCGATCCCTAAAGTCCTTGGATTGTTGACAACAGCCTGGAACAGCCTTCCTATTCTTCCTCTTTGTACGAAATGCGTATCGATGATGACATTTTCTATAAATCCGAGACCCTGCGTGGTTTTAATTTCGCCCTTCAGCAATGCTTCCGAGCTGGATCCTTGGTAGATCATATTCTCAGAGGCAGCCGCAGCGCCGGCAGAGGTGCCGGCGTAGATGAAGTCTTCAGTTTGATATTTGGTCAGGATGGCATCGTGAAATCTGGTTCCGCCCAGGATAGAAGTAAGTCGCAGCTGATCGCCGCCAGTAAACATGACCACATCCGCAGCATTTGCTCTCGCAACGATGGCATCACTGTTGGCCTGCTCCCGGTTCTGGATATCCAGAATATTGCAGTTTTTCAGACCAAGATATTCAAATGCTTTTTTATATTCAGGTCCCACAATATCGGGAATCTGGGATGCCGTGGTGATCACTTCGATGACAGAATCTTCTTTGGACTTAGATTCATCGATGATTTTTCTGAGGATACCTCGTTCAAAAAAGTTGAGGTTTTTTTCGACGTTTTGGTCAAAACTGGTTTCTGTAAAGCTTCCTTTGTTTACAGCGCCTCCAATGATGACTAGTTTTCCTTTTGATTTCATAGTTAACAAAAATAATAAATCATAATAGAATACAGGCCATATTAATGAAGTAAAAATTAGAATAAACAATTTAAACTTTTCATTTTTAATGACTTATTTGCAGAAAATAGCGCCTGCAGTTTAACAGTTTTATAATTTTTTTAAATAATCGGTAAATATTCTATTTTATTATAAAATAATTATTTCTGAATTTTCTTTAATTACAAGCTTTTCTATTATCTTTGATAAAGTTGAACTTCCAAACAGTTCAAAAAAGGCTTTTAAGAATCACTTCCGGTGATTATTTGGTTTAATTAATGCATTGATGCCGGTACAATATCCCAAGTCAAATTTAACATCTACTATCGAATATGAAAATTGAAAAAATACAGGTTCTGAGAGGCCCGAACATCTGGAGCATTACCAGAAAAAAATTGATACAAATGCGTCTGGACCTGGAGGAAACAGAACACCAGCCGACCAACAAAATTGATGGTTTCCGGGAGAGAATAGAGCAGTTGCTCCCGTCGCTCATCTCCCACAGATGTTCCGAAGGCTGCGAAGGCGGCTTCTTCAAACGGGTGGAAATGGGCACGTGGATGGGCCACGTCATAGAGCACATCGCACTGGAAATCCAGACCCTGGCCGGGATGGACGTAGGATTCGGAAGAACCCGTGAGACCAAAACGCCAGGCGTCTACAATGTAGTTTTCAATTATAAAGAAGAGCAGGCCGGCATCTTTGCGGCAGAAGCAGCAGTCAGAATCGCGGAATGCCTGATGAGTGCAGAAGAATATGATATAGAAAAATGTATTCATCATCTTAAAGAGCTTCGTGAAAGCGAACGTCTGGGACCTTCTACAGGCAGTATCGTAGAAGAAGCGGCCTCCAGAAAGATTCCGTGGATCAGACTTGGGAAAAACTCTTTGGTGCAGTTGGGTTATGGGATCAATCAGCAGAGATTCCAGGCTACGATAACAGGTAACACCAGCAGCATTGCAGTAGACATCGCCTGTAACAAGGAACTGACGAAAAAAATGCTTGAAGACGCCGCTATTCCGGTGCCCTCAGGAAGCCTTGTGATTGATGAAGAAGGTCTTGATCTTGCAATCAAAAAGATAGGTTATCCCATTGTGATAAAACCATTGGACGGTAACCACGGGAAAGGTGCATCCATCAATGTCAATGACTACCAAACGGCCGTTGTGGGTCTGCAATATGCACAGATCTATTCCAAAAAAGTGATCGTAGAAAAGTATATCACGGGATTTGATTTCCGCGTTTTGGTCATCAATCATAAGATGGTGGCAGCTGCGAGAAGAGTGCCTGCGCACGTTGTAGGAGACGGCGAACTCAATATTCAGGCATTGATTGATAAAGAAAATACAGATCCAAGAAGGGGTTACGGACACGAGAACGTCCTGACAGAAATAGATGTTGATAAAGATACCAACGAACTTCTTGAAAAACTGAATTATACATTGGAAACGGTTCCTCAGAAAGGAGAAATTGTTTACCTGAAATCCACTGCCAACCTGTCAACAGGCGGAACCTCCATCGACGTTACAGATATGATTCACCCGGAAAATGTGCAGATGGCAGAACGGGTTTCCAGAATCATCGGTTTAGATGTTTGCGGCATCGATATTATGGCAGAAAACCTGACGCAGCCTTTGAAAGAGAGCGGTGGTGCTATTTTGGAGGTGAATGCGGCGCCTGGTTTCAGAATGCATTTGGCTCCAAGTGAAGGCCTGCCGAGAAATGTAGCTGCGCCGGTCGTGGATATGCTGTATCCGCCAGGAAAAGAATTCAGAATTCCAATTATTGCTTTGACAGGTACTAACGGGAAGACGACTACAACCAGAATCCTTGCTCATATTGTTAAAAATAACGGTAAAAGAGTCGGTTTCACAACATCAGACGGTATTTATATTCAAAATACACTGCTTCAGAAAGGCGATACAACCGGCCCTCAGTCTGCAGAATTTATACTGAAGGATCCCACTGTAGAATTTGCGATCCTGGAAACTGCAAGAGGCGGCATCCTGAGATCCGGACTTGGTTTTGGTAGTTGTGATATCGGTGTTCTGACAAATATTAAGGAAGACCATCTGGGAATCAGCGATATTCATAATCTTAAGGATCTTACGAAGGTAAAACGTGTGGTTCTGGACAGCGTCAAAAAAGACGGTTGGTGCATTTTGAATGCAGATGACGAATATTCTATGAGACTGGCCGATGACCTCAAATCAAAAGTAGCGCTTTTCAGTCTGGATGAGAATAATCCGCATATCAAACGCTTCGCAAAAGAAGGAAAAATAACATGCGTCTACGAAGAAGGATTTGTAACAATCAAAAAAGGCGAGTGGAAAATCAGAATTGAAAGGGTGAAAAACATCCCAATCACCATAGAAGGTAAGGCTAAGTTTATGATTGCTAATGTTTTGGCTGCTTCGCTTGCTGCGTATGTCTACGGTTTCGAAATTCCGAATATTGCTCTGGCTCTTACCACTTTTATTCCAAGCGCCCAGCTGACACCAGGAAGACTCAATATCTTCAACTTCAAAAACTTCAAAGTGATGATCGATTTTGCGCATAATCCTGCAGGATACGAGGCAATAGAAGATTTTCTGAAAAGTGTGGAAGCGAACAAAAAAATCGGAATCATCTCCGGCGTAGGCGACAGACGGGATAATGACATCCGCGAAATAGGGAAAATTGCCGGCAGAATGTTTGATCATATCATCATCCGCAACGAGAAACACCTGCGCGGAAGACCGGAAGAGGAAATCAACGGTTTAATCATTGAAGGGATTCAGGAAGCCAACCGAGATATCAGTTACGAGTGCATTCCAAAGGAGATCGACGCATTGAAACACGCGATGAGCCTGGCAGAAGAAGGGACATTTATCACCGCTCTCAGCGACGTTATCAATAATGCAATAGAACTGGTACAGGAATATCAGAACAAAGAAGTTCAGGACGAAGGAAAGTACTAGATTTAACATAATAAATTCAAAACCGCTCTGTTTAAGGGCGGTTTTTTTGGCTTTAATAAAAAGAATTAGCTCAAAGAATCCTTAAATTGCAGTCATCATTAAGACTTTAAATATCATCAATGAAAACCTTCAAGATAATTACCGCGATACTTTGCTTCAGTTCATCACTTGTATTTTCTCAAAACTACAAAACATCTTCAACGGCAAAAGCTGGAAAAGAGTTTCCGAAAGTGGATGCAGAGCGAAATGCGCAGTTCAAAGTTTATTTTCCTGAAGCGAAATCTGTGCTCCTGGAAGGCGGCGATGGTATGCAGAATGTGAAGACATCCCTGACTAAAGACAGTTCAGGCTTTTGGACTGCCACAACACCGCCACTGGAAATCGGATTTCATTATTATTGGTTCACTGTGGATGGCAAGCGCACCAACGATCCCAATACAGAACTATATTTCGGGTATGGCCAGCCAACCAGCGGCATAGAGATTCCTTCTGGAGAAGATTTTTTCCTGGAGAAAAAGGTGAAGCACGGGAAAATTACAGATGACGGTTTTGATTCAAAAATCACCCAGGGTAAGCGCAATATTAAAGTCTATCTGCCACCAAGCTACGGCACGAAAAGATTTCCGGTGCTCTACCTTTATCACGGAACGGGCGAAGACATTACAGGCTGGGAAAGACAAGGCGACATCAGGAATATTCTGGATAATGTCTTCGCCGAGAAAAAAGCCAGAGAAATGATTGTAGTGATGGATTACGGCGTTGCTCTTAGCCCGCATCAGGAAAAAATGCCTGATGATTATCCGCGCACCGTACTTTCGACAAAAAATATCAATCAGATTTTGACCGGGGAACTGATGCCTTACATCAACAAAAAATATAAAACCAACGACAGATCCGCGATTGCCGGACTTTCCAGAGGCAGTTATCAGGCGATGTACATCGGCGCCAGTCACCCGGAATTGTTCTCCGCAATCGGTGTTTTCAGTCCTGTCATCTATGAGGGAACGGAATCGCAACCATTCAAAGAATTGCCGATTGACAAATTACTGAAGTCAAAGCAAAAGCCTTTATTTTTCATCGGCATCGGTGAAAAAGAAGATAAACGGTTCTTCGAATATAATGATCTGCTGGTTACCTATTTTAATCAGAAAAAATATCCCACTGTACAGTACAGATCTCCGGGAACTTACCACGAATGGCTGACCTGGAGACGATGTCTCTATGAATTTGCACCGAAATTGTTTAAATAAAATCAAAAACCGCTCCTCTACAAAAGAGCGGTTTTTTTATTAAAAGTCAGGAAATTCTGCCGTGATTACGCTTTCAACAATGATTGTTTTTCTTAAACCAGTTGAACAACGGCTTCGGTGTCCTCTTCTTCAATATCAAATAATATCTTTTCAGGATTGTGGAGGAGGCTGTCATATCCTGCAACTATATTCCTGTCAAATGAACGGAGATCCAGCACACGAAACTTTTTCTTAAATACAGTCAGAGTCAATTTGTGTGTATCTACAATTCCGATCCGCTGGGTGATGCCGCTCTCAGCATTTCTTGTCCAGATGGGAACTGCAAGCAGACGCCCTGCCTTTTCCCAGACAGGCGGGCCGGCGCACCAGTCATTTATTTTAATTTTTGGATGACCGTCAGATTCCAAAAAACAAGGTCCACCAATCGGAGCGCCCATTGCGATCTCCGAAAGGTCATAGTAGACCAGTTTTTGGGAACCGTCTGGGGAAACCAATGCTTTGTCTGTATTATGGAACTGCCAAGGATCTGGTTTGTAGGTCATTAGAATATAGGTTTGTTTACTTCTCCAATTTCCGTCTATTCTTGACCAGTATAATCACAGCGGCAGCAAAAGTAATGGTGTAGACAGCTGTCAGTGCAGGCTTTTCTACAGTCATCGTATTAAAATGAATCTGCTTGTAAAGGGCTGCACCTACAATGATGGCTACGATAGTCATTGTAAAAGTCATAGCGTTTTTCTTTTCCATAGTTTTAAGTTTTAACAGTCGGGGTTTTATCTTTCTAAAATAATACTATTTTTCCAATCTTCGACGCGGAAGTTTTACCGTTTTCAGATGCAATCTGTCTATCATTCATTTCTACGATAGAAATTGAAATCTGCCGGTTCTCAGCCGGTCTTTTTATAGCTTTGTTGTGTTCAAAAATTTAAATAAATGATTAAAGGATTATACGAAACCCATATTCAGGTTAGCAATCTCGAGGAGGCGGTCACATTTTATACAGAAGTTTTGGGATTGCGTCTGGCTCACCGGGATGAAAACCGGCCTATTGTATTTCTCTGGATAGGCGAAGGCAAAGAGTCTATGCTGGGACTTTGGGAGCAAAAGGAGAATCTGCAGACACGGCATTTTGCCTTCACTGCAGATAAGGACGATATTCTGCAACATTCCGTCAATTATCTCGAAAATAAAAACCTCAAACCCTACAACTTCCTGAAAGACGGGCTAAGCCAGCCGATGGTTTTTGCGTGGATGCCGGCGCTGGCCGTTTATTTCAATGATCCCGATGGCAACCAGCTGGAGTTTATTGCAGTACTTGACGGTGAGGGCAGACCGGACTTGGGTGTTCTTTCCTACGAAGACTGGCTGAGCAGAACAGATCAGACGCTTGTAAAGCAGTAAAAACAGCATTATTCTATTTTGTAACAGATTCCTTTCCGTTGATTTTGATCAGTCTATTATTGATTTTATTAAAAGTGAGTGTCTTATTGGGTCCGCCGTAGAAGAGTACAATACTGATTGTGCTGTCGGTTTCTTTGTCCAAAAGGAGATCTTTGGCTTCGCTGATCCTTAATTCCGGCCTGAGTTGGGCATCATATTTTACATCAATCCTGTCTTTGTTAAAAGCTTCCAGTTGCATTTCTGTACATTCTATCACCTTTTTCTCCAGCAGTCCTTTTTTCTCTATGACTTCCAGCCAGGGATGCACCATCACACTGTAGCCCACGATCCGGGCACGGTAACCGTCATTCAGCTCTTTATCGATTTTCAATCCTGCTGAGGTCATAGACAGCATAAAGGTGTAGAATGGCAATGCCATCGGCAAAATACTCAGGATTAGCGCCAGTACAATGACACCCAGAAATACCTTAGCCAGAATCTTCTTCCAAAACAGAACAATGACAGCCATACTTGTAGCCAACCAGAGCCAGAACAAAATGACATCGCTATAATAGCCTGCCAGACTGATTTCGTAATTGTAATACGCAAGACAGTCCGCCAAGAGCAATATGGAGAGAAGCAGAAAAATATAGAATACGATTTTCATAGCTTATAGAATTTCAATGGTTGCCAAGACTTTTGATCAATAGTATGCTCAGCAGAGCTGTTAAATGTGTAGATCGAATGTCCGAAATAATCAGTTTCAAAAATCAAATTTACGGACGCTCAAAAAACTTCACTGCCTCCAGGATATTGGCGTCCAGCATCAGATTCTCAAAGTTATCCTGTTTCCGGACAATGATGTCTGGGACGATCTGCTCGTGATACACACCGTTTCTGTCGCTGTCATAGCCCACTGTAAGGGCCAACACTGCACCAAATGGCAGCTCTGCCTGGATATTACTCGTTGTAGCGCCATAACTCTGTTCGCCAATAAAGATGGTATTGGGTCGATCGTGGAAAGCCAGTGCCGTCACTTCTCCAGAGCTTGCTGTAAAAATCCCTGTGATGACAGCCACTTTTGCATGATCCATCAGTTGGCCGGAAGGCGTTACGGCTGCGAAAGATTTTCCGCCGTCCATATATTTGCCGTCTTTCAGGCGGATGTTGGTGACCTGTTTTCTGTTGGCATCCAGCGTGCCCCAGACGGCATTGTCCCCTAAAAGATCATACAGTGCCAGCAGCATCGGCATCGCGTTGCCGCCGGAGTTCAGCCGCAGATCCACAATCCAGCCTTGCGGTTGGTGTTGGCTTTTGAGGGCGGCAATCTGATCGTACATCGGTTGCGCTATTTTGGAGATATTCCTGTTGCTGGTGTCCATCAGGGTGAGGGTGGGCATCAGGATGTAGGCATAGATGTTGTCCAGCATCCTGGCCTCGAAGGGTGATTTGGCTGCGTATTTCTTTTTCAGTTCATCGCTGTAGGCTTCTTTGGGGATGGTTCTTCCGGAGCCGGCGTATCTTTTCTGTTGGAAGTAGATGCCACAATGCGTCGCGCCAATCCTGTCAAACAGTGGCTTGATCTCACTCAGCGACTTTTCGAAGCGCCCGTATTGCGTCAGCTTCTGCCTGGTTTCACTCTCAACAGTCTTCCAATCTACAGCGTTTCTTTGCAGAAAACCTTTTTTGAGGACAGAAAACAGTTCGTCATAAAACACTTTGATGCTGTCCTTGGAATCTGACTGCTTCTGAGCAAAGGCAGCAAATGACCAACTAAAAATAAAACAGAAGACAAGTAGTTTTTTCATAGAACTTTAAGAATGGAGGTCTAAGTCTCAAATATCTGAAATAATCATTGGAGTGGCAAAATAAAAACCGCTTTTGAGGGCGGTTATTATTTTTATCATTCTATTTTTATCGCTAGTGCGAGGCTCTGGCTCGTATCAAATTTTGGGTGTGCACGAGCGGTACGATAGCACCAGCGTGGGTATTTGCAATCCTTAACTTTATTGATTTTTAGTAATGCACTGAAGAGACGCTCGCCCCAAAGGGATCTACATAAACTATAGAAGCTCATTTTTATCAAGAAGGTTTTTAAACATCAGAGAATATGGTCTGTCTTGATTTGAGTAGCTTGTTATCAGCTCTTTTTCGCTTTCATTCAAGTTTCTTCCTCCTTCAGCAATTTGATTTTTTCTAATTTCATCAATAATTTTGTAAAAATTTTTTAATTGAACTGCACGTTTATAGTCAAGTTGTTTTGAATTCAATCTATATTTTTGAATAGTTTTGCTTCCTTTTTCAGAATTGTTTTTTATTCTTATTATTTCGTCATCAAAAATGATGTGATTTCTTATTTCCTCATCATTATCTCTAAAAGGATCTAAAACACTTTCCACTTGAATTTCATTATGAGGAATTTTTTTATTACAATTATCGCATGCTAAATATAAATTTGCCCAATCATAGCTTTTATTTAAATCACAAGCTACTTCAACGAAATGATCAATCTCACTTGGAACTTCTTTTAATAAACTTTCACAATAATAACATTTATAATTACTAATAGTGTTTAATTGTAATCTAATTTTTGGATTTCCATATTTTGTAGAATCGGGTCTGGTTTTTCCACTTTCAATAAGTTTTTGTAACCATTCTGCTTTTTTTCTTCTTAAAATATTTGGTTCAAGTAGTCTGATTAAACCTCTCATTTTAAATTTTTTAAAAGTTTATCAATATTCAAATAGCTAAAATACTCAGGATTTATTGTTAGTAATTTTTTTTCAATATTTTCAGCTTTTTCGACTTCGTCATTTTGGATGAATTCTTTTCTTTGTTCGATTAAAGTTGAAATTTCAGCATTAAATGAGCTTGTATTAAATAATGGACTTCTTAATATTTCCTCAATTGGTGAATTAGAATAGAAATCAGTTTCTTCAATAATGTCAGAATACGTATCAAAACTTTTACAAACATATATTCTAGAGTTTTTAATTGAAGAAACAATAAAAGGCGAATGCGTTGTTAGGATAATTTGAAGATTTGGAAAAATATCTAAAATATTTTTTAAGAATACTTTTTGCCACTTTGGATGCAAATGATTTTCAGCTTCATCAATTAATAATACTCCACCTATTTGTTTATAATTTTTAATAGAAATTCCGTTATTGATGCATATAGCATAGATTTGTCTTATTAGACTGATCATCCTTGTTATTAAGTATAAATTACCACTACTTAGCTTATCCAAAGAAATATTTTTTCCATGAACTTTGACTAAAGGAGTTAGATCTAATCTGGAAACGTGAGATAAATTTCCTTTTGATAAAGAACTATTTATAATTTTCTCAATCATTTTAAAAAGAAATCGACCTAATTCTTTTTCAGATTTATCTTTACTGTCTTGTAAATAATCAAAAAATGCGATAGTTCTTGTTACATCAATATTCTTGTGGATGCCCATTAATGAGTTATCTAAATAATTATCAGTGCGTAAAGTTTCAACATTACTTAGTTTGAATTGATCATTAGATAATTTTGTTGTCCAGTAATCAAAAATGAAGTTTCTTTTATACTTACTTTCTATATGGTATTTAAATAAATGATTAACATTTGCATCATTAACCGCGAAATTTTTGCTATTGTTTCTTGATTCCGCTTTAAGATTAATATTTTGACCTTCTAAAGATAGTTTCATATCAAGCAAAAAATTTTGAGAACGACAAATATCTCTCTCAACATTTTCAAAAATACCCATTAAAAGTGATCTTATAGAATCTAGGATGATAGATTTGCCAGTTCCATTTTCACCTGTTATAACTGTAACATTAGATTTGTCACCTGATATAATATTTGAAAAATCAATGCTTGAACTTTCAAACGGTCCAATATTTTTTAAATTTAAGCTCTTTATTAACATAAAGTTTTTTTTTAGAGTCTGATTATGTTCAAATATATGCAATATGCTAATATGAACTATTGAAATTTGAGTAATATAAATTATATTTTTTGGTGAAATTGTAATCTATTACTTATAATTAAATTGATGTAAATTATCATGACACTTATGACAAAACAGAAATCCCATGTCGCGGATTTGCAATCCGTGACAATTACTTATCCTTATTACAAAATTCATTAAAGTATCTTTCTCCAATAGTCTCTGGAACAACATAACTCATATCTGCTAAAGTTTCATTCTCTTCGAAATGGTCGAGACTTTTTCCTTCTTTAGAATATACATTCATTTGTAATATTCCCATTTTTTTTTCGTCGCAATCAAATTTGAAGAGAGCTAACGTGTAGCCTTTAACAATTTTAGCGACTTTGGAGTTCTTCGGATAATATTCTGTGTTTTCCGATACTGTTTTAAACCAAGCTGTATCGTCGGTATTATATTTGTAAAAAACAGCCTCTTCATCGTCTAGTGAAATAGTTTTCCAATCCTGAGAATAATTAAATGAGAATACGAAGAAAGACAGCGTAAGTAGAAGTTTGGTCATGTGAGTTTCCGTTAATAGTTTTTTCAAATGTACAAAATACACTGATATTCAGTAAATTAATTTATCAACAAAATATTTTATAAAGTCAAATAGTATAAAATTACGTCCAAGGCTATTTAACATAATAAACTTTCCAAAAATAATCCATCAGAAAACCATTTCGTGTGAAAATATTTTCTAATTTAGATTTTCAAGATTAATATCAACCTTTAAAAATCACAAACGATGGCAGAAAGTAAAAACAACATCATCACACACGGCCTTAGCGGCAAAGTAGGAGACCTGATCGTCTTCAGCCAGAGAAATGGCAAAACCATAGTCTCCAGAGCACCAAAGGAGAGAACCGGAGATTATACGGATAATCAGAAATTGCATCAGCTCAAATTTCAAAAAGCAACCCTGTACGCCAAATCGGTAATCAATGATCCGGATCAAAACCAAATGTATTCCGCAGCAGCAGACGCATCCAAAGGAATCAGCACCTACAATGTCGCAGTTGCCGACCTCCTGAAAGCACCGGACATAGAAACAATAGACCTCTCTGCCTACAGAGGAAAGATAGGAAATACCATCAAGATCGTTGTATTGGACGACTTCGCAGTAAAAGCAGTATCGGTCAAGATAGAAAATGCAGACGGCAGCTTGGTAGAAGAAGGTCTCGCCGTAGATTCCGGCTTCGAGTGGATCTATACTGCTACTGCAACCAATACAGATCTTGCAGGCGATAAGATCACTATTAAAGCAACAGACCACCCTGCCAATATGACAGAAATGACCCAGACGCTTTAAAAACCAAAAACAAGCGTTGCGTATACTTTGCGTATACCGACCGTATACCGATAGCCTATAAAAACGCTATGACAAAATGACAAAAGCCACCCGATCCGGATGGCTTTTTTAGTTGATTTAGTGCAATGCTGTTAGACCATTTCTTTCTTCTCGATCAGCAGATTGTAAACAAATGCTGCAAAGACGCCGCCCAAAACCGGAGCAGCTATGAACAGCCAGATCTGAGAAAGCGCTGCACCCTGAGCAAAGATCGCCGGCCCAATGCTCCGCGCCGGATTCACTGAAACACCGGTGATCTTGATCCCGACAATATGAATCAGAACCAACGACAGTCCGATAGCCAGACCTGCAAATCCACCGTGGATGTTCTTCGTAGACGTAGATCCGAGAATCACCAGAAGGAAGATAAATGTGAAGACAAACTCGGCCACAAATGCAGCCAGCGTATTGTATTCATCCAGATAGCCGCTGCCCCAGCCATTAGATCCAAGAGCCCAGGGTCCCATTTCTGCACCGGGATGGTTGGTAAAGATCACATACAGAATGCCCGCGCCTACAATGGCGCCGATAATCTGGGCCACGATGTAATAGGCAGCTTCAGCAAGTTTCATTCTGCCTGCTGCCACCATCGCAATAGAAATCGCAGGGTTGATGTGGCAGCCGGAGATATGCCCGATTGCGTATGCCATTGCCACAACACTGAGGCCAAAGGCAAAGGAAATCCCCAGCAGGCCAACGCCTGTGGTGCCGTCCGCTCCTGCAATCACTGCACTTCCGCAGCCCATCAGTACAAGAACCATTGTGCCGATCAGTTCGGCAATAAATTTTGAAGTTGTAGATACCATTTGTAAAGTTTTTTATAGTTTATTATAACAAATGTAATAAATTTTTCTATTCAATTTCCGCAACTCCGAATAATATCTTCTATCCTGACAAAATTTCTGATAAAGCCCACTACAATAGTATGGTTTGCTATTTGAATTAAACAATTGTATAACTTTCTTATTATGGCAATCAAATATTCAATACTAGACCTGGCAACCATTGTCAAAGGCGATGATATCAATAAAACATTTCAGAAATCTGTGAAGTCTGCACAACAGGCAGAGAAATTGGGTTTCACCAGATACTGGTTCTCCGAGCATCACAACTTCCCCAATGTGGCCAGCGCTGCTACATCAATCCTCATTGGCCACGTGGCCGGACAGACTGAAACTCTAAGAGTAGGTTCCGGCGGGATTATGCTTCCCAACCATTCCACACTGTCTGTTGCAGAGCAGTTCGGAACGCTCGACGGATTATATCCGGGAAGGATAGATCTGGGACTGGGACGTGCACCCGGAACAGACGGCCTGACGGCAAGCGCCCTAAGAGGTGCCAACTTCACACCTGCCTATAACTTTGAATTCCACATCAAGGAACTGCAGAAATATATGTCCGACACCAATACAGATTCTAAGGTACGAGCCATCCCGGGAGAAGGCGCGGATGTCCCATTTTACATCCTCGGAAGTTCCACAGATTCTGCGTTTCTGGCTGCCAAATTAGGAATGCCGTATGCATTTGCAGCGCACTTTGCGCCCTCACAGCTGGAAGTAGCATTGGAGATTTACAGAGAGCATTTCCAGCCGTCAGAGTTTTTGGATGAGCCTTACGTGATGGTCTGCATCAATGTCATCGGAGGAGAAACGGTGGATGAAGCGCATTACCTGGCCACCTCACATTTCCAGGCCTTCGTCAATATTCTGACTGACAGAAGACAGCCGCTGTTGCCGCCGGAAGAGACAGATCTTGCCAATATGGGCGACGATGTGGCGCTTCATCTCAACAGAATGGCCGCGAAAACCTTCGTAGGCGACAGAGAAACACTGAAAGAAAAACTGTCGAAATTTGTAAAAGATTACAGGCCGAATGAGATCATTGTCTCAGGGAATATTTATGATTTCGAGGCCAAGCAGAAATCGTACGGTATTGCCGCCGAGATCATCAGATCATTATAAGGAAAAAGCACAAACCAGGGTTTGTGCTTTTCTTTTTTTATTTTAAGACATCAAATTCTATTGTACTGCCACTGGAGATCTTGATTGCTGCTTTCTCATAATTATCTTTCGTCGCCTTATAAGGATTCTCAAGGAATTTCTGAGGATTGACAGCCATCAGCGGAAACCACGTGCTCTGAACCTGAATCTGGATTCTGTGTCCTTTCTTAAACGTGTGCAGCACATCCTGCAGTTTTACGTTCACGGTGGTGCCTTTGTTTGGGACGAGGGCTTCCGGCTTTTCAAAACTGTTTCGGAATCTGGCCGGCATTATTTCGCTGCGTACCATCTGATGATAATTGGCATAGACTACGCCTGGTTTGTCCGCATTAGACTTTCCGTCAGCAGGGTAGACGTCGATGAGTTTTACAATGAAGTCGGCATCTGTAGAAGAGGAAGTGATCTTCAGAGAAGCCAAAATCTCGCCGCCCAAAGTGAGATCATTCTCAAGGATTTCTGTTGTAAATGTGACAACATCCGGTCTGTAGCTGGCAAAACGCTGATCCTCACTCATATAATTTTTGGGCGTGAAGCCGTTCATATCCTTGTAGTTTTCACTGCTGAGAACCGGTTTGTCGGGATCGGACACATAAGTTGAAAATGTCTTTGCATTCTCGCCGTTTTCCGACAGACTGCCCGAAGCATTGAAGAAGAAAGCCTTTTTGGCAGCCTGTTTTGGCGGCCAGGTTTCAAATTGATTCCACTCTTTTTTCCCAGTGTCAAACATATAAGCTTCTGGCAATTTTGCTGCTGTTTTGGAATCTTCCTTTAAATAATGGTGAAAGAAAGGCTGCTCAATATTCTTCTGATAGAAGGTTGCAATACTGTCCCCGAAATAAATATCATTGTGAAAATGCTTGCCGCTGTCATAGTTCCAACCGCCGTGGGAGAAAGGTCCCATCACGATGGTGTTTTTGGCTTTCGGGCTAGACTTTTCGATCGTTTTGTATATCTCTAGCGGTCCTCTCAGATCTTCAGAATCAAACCAGCCGCCAACGGTCATTACCGCGTGATTGATATTTTTAAGATGCGGCAGAAGATTCCTCTTTTGCCAGTAGTCATCATAGTTAGGGTGATCTACAATCTCCTGCATAAAGAAGTTGTCTTTATAATATTTGTCCACGCCTTCTTTCAGGGTTCCCATATTTTTGTAAAACAGATAGCCGTCGTCAGAAGTCGGTTTTATCATTTTATCTGCGAACCAGGATTCTTTCTCGGGTTTAGTTTTCTGAACCCCGAATACAGGGAAGGTTTTAAAATAACCCATCAGAAATGCACCGTTGTGGTGGAAATCGTCATACCAAAAGTCGGAGATTGGTGCCTGTGGAGAAGATGCCACCAAGGCAGGATGATTCGCAATTGTGCCCACAGCCGTATAAAATCCCGGGTACGATGTGCCGTATTGCCCTACTTTTCCGTTGTTGTACTGTACATTTTTTACCAGCCAGTCCACGGTGTCATAGGTATCTGTGCTTTCGTCCACATCTTTTTTGGTTTTATGGTCTACCTGCGGTGTCATATTGGTGAAGGTGCCTTCGCTCATATATCTGCCACGGACATCCTGGAAGACGAAGATGTATTTTTCTGTCTCAATGAATTTGTTCGGGCTCAGTCTTTTTCTAAAGTTAGTTTCTCCGTAAGGCGAAATTCCGTAGCATGTTCTGTTCATTATCACCGGATACTTGTTGCTTTTCGAAATATCTTTTGGGGTGTAGATGATGGTAAACAGTCTGGTGCCGTCCCGCATTGGGATGTACACTTCTTTTTTGGTGAAGTTTTCCTCTACAGGATTCGTCTGAGAAAATCCGAATGTAAACGTACAGATGCAGATTAAGAAAAGTAATTTATTCATTGAAATAAAAATTTTAATAAAGATAGAATATTGTGCGCTAAAATCAAATCCGTGAACGCTTATATTTCCAGGTTCGTTTTATGATGATGCGATCGGAAAAATCACTATTTGCCATACTTTTTTATCCAAGCCAAGGATTCGGAATAGATCATTTCTCTGTCGCTGTCATTCAGCAGGATATTGTGACTGGCTCCGGGAATCAGGATTAATTCGTGGATGTATTTTTGCCTGTCTAGTGCTGCGGAAAGCCTTTTTGCCTGGGATGATGGTACCAGTGCGTCCTGCTCGCCATGAAAAATCAGTGTCGGAATATCTTTAATGTGGTTGACGGGACTCGCTGTCAGATATTTTTCAGGTGCTTTCCCTGTTGGATTGACCGGCATTCTGTTACCAGACATTTTATCTAATGCACCCAAGAGATTGTTTTTTGCAGCCATCTTTAGATTCTCCGGGTCGCCTAAGTCTGTTGGTGCACATCGCGTCATTATGGCTTTAATATTCTGAGGATATTTGTAGGCATAACTCAATGCCAGATGTGCGCCGGCGCTTTCTCCGGTGATAGAGAAGCCACTTTTTCTGACATTCCATTCTGTAGCGTGGGACTTGATATATTGGACGGCCGCATTGATATCATCCAGCAATTTATCAAGATGTGTTGCGTCGTCATCTGCGAATCTGTAATTCATATTGATCACCGCTACATTGTGCTGGTAAAAATATTCGGAGATACTTTCGCCCCAAACTTTGTCTCCGAGCGTCCAAGCGCCGCCGTGGAGATTGATGACAAAGGGCGTGTCTCTCATACGGTTTTTCGGCAGGTAGACGTCCATCACGTTTCTTTTGTAGGGACCGTATTTGACATTGGTCAGTTTTAGCGGATCGGAGTGAAGGGGCGATTCTGATGACTTGGGAGAACAGCAGGACGAGAACAGCAAGGTCAGGAGGATGGGAAATAATTTCATCGGACAAAAACATTTAAACGAAGTTACTTTTTTTCGGGACTAAAAAGGACTGTAATTATGGTGATTATTACTTTGAAATCGGACTTTGAGATGATCAAAAGAAAGGCATCTGGATACATTTCCGACTTTGGCTGGTTCCGTTGATAAATCTGTCCGCATCGGATGAGCCACGGGACCGCCCCGGTGACAAGACGGGAGCGCACCGGCGAAGTGACGGGGGCGGTTCGGCTGAGTGTGCTTCGTATGACCGATGGACAGGCCGCTGCGAACCTTAGTTTAATTAAGATTACATTATTTAAAACCTTAAATAAAAAAACCTGACTCTATAAGAATCAGGTTGATATTTTATGTTATTTGAATTTTACAGTCCGAAGATTTTCGCAAAAAGATCCGGTACAATTCCCATCGATACCAAAGCCAGAATGATGACCACGGATACGACATTGTAAGTGATAGTCGCTCTCTCTGTGTTTTGGAAATTATCCTCTTTGTAGAAAAACATGGCAATAATCAGTTTAAGGTAATATGCGATACTCAATGCAGAACCCAGTACAGCTACCAGAACCAGAAATTCTGAGTGGCCGCCGATGGCCTGATTGAAAATGCCCAGTTTTCCTATGAAACCAGCTGTAAGCGGAATCCCTGCCATAGAGAGCATCGAGACTGTGGACACTACTGCCAGAACTGGTTCTCTCTTTGCTAACCCGTTGAAAGCGGCAAATGATGTTTCTTTCTTGATCTTCTCTACCCAGATCAGACTGATGAATACGCCGACTGTTGCCAGTGAATAAGCGAACAGGTAGTAGCCTAAAATGTAAGTTGAAAAATTGTTGATCCCAAAGAATATCAAAGCAATGTAACCCGCGTGCGACACGGAAGAATAGGCGAGCATTCTTTTCGCATTGGTCTGTACCAGTCCCATCACGTTGGCAAGCAACAAAGTGAGGATGATGAATACGCCCAGAATATTGATCCAGTCTCCGGCTATACCGTTGAACGCAATTGTCATTAATTTAAACAAAGCGAAAAATCCTGAAATCTTGACCACGGATGCCATAAATGCGGTGATCAAAGACGGTGAACCCTGGTAAACATCGGGGCTCCACATATGGAAAGGTGCCAATGAAACTTTGAATGCCAATGCGCAGAGCATGAGAATCGCTCCCATAATCAGCATTAGGTTTTTTGGGTGGCTGATGGCAAAATCGTGAATCTTGTAAAGGTCGAAACTGCCTGAACTGCCGTAAACCAACGCTACGCCAAACAGTAGAAAACCTGTTGCGAAGGCGCCCATCAGGAAGTACTTCATAGAAGCTTCTGTAGAACGGAGATCAGTCTTGTTGGCTCCGGCCATCACGTACAGAGGAATTGATAAAATCTCTATGCCCAGGAATAATGTAACCAGATTCTGGAATCCGAAAAGTACGATGCCACCACAGAGTGCGAACAGCATTAATGCATATAATTCGGACTGGTGGCTTCTGTGATTGCTGAATGAGAATCCTCCAAGGAAGAACAGTAGCAAAGTCACTACAACGGAGATCTTGGTAAAAAGTGCGGCATTGTTTCCGTACTCGTACATTGATCTGTACTGATCAAAAAAGTCCAGCTCCGGAAGAAAACTGATGTATAAACCAACGATCAATCCTGCGATTCCGATATATCTTGCGTATTTTCCTTTCTCGAAAACGCCCGAGAATAACACAAGAATTGCCGTAAGGAATAGAATTATTAAAACACTCATTTCTTTTTAGATTTTAGATGTCGGATTTAGATTTCGGATTTTCATCTTCTGTCTTACTCTTTCAATCTTTTTTATTTTTTAATCTTTTTATTAATTGATCATTGATGAATAGATGAAGCTGACAGAGCTGGTCACCATTTCTATAACCGGCTGCGGATAAACGCCCAGGACTATTACAAAAACGGACAAACTTGCCAACACTGTAAACTCTACATTGCTGACATCTTTTGTGGTTGCCAGAACTGCATCATCGCCTTTACCAAACATGGCTTTGCCGTAGAATCGCAGCATATAAGCCGCAGCAAGGATGATCGTCAGTCCAGCCATTGCAGCCATAATATGGTTGTAGTCGTAAACCGATTTCAAAAGGATAAATTCTCCGATAAATCCGTTGGTCAACGGAACTCCGGTAGCACCAAGTAAGATGATCATAAACAAGATGGCAAATTTAGGAGCGACTTTTGCCAGACCTCCCATTTTTCTGATGTCTCTTGTTTTGAATCTTTTATAAAGAATATCTGCACAGTAGAAAAGCCCTACAACGTTGATCCCGTGAGCAAAACTCTGGATCATCGCGCCTTGTCCGCCTTCGAAAGTCAGTCCTGTTCTCATTGTCACGACTGCGGAGGCGAAAATACCTGCGACAATCAATCCGACGTGGGAAAGGGAGGAGAAGGCAATTACGCGTTTGCTGTCTGTAGAAATCATTGCGATCAATGCCCCGTAGATAATTCCGATCACTGAAAGTATGATTACAATCTCTCCGGAAATGCCACCAATTGCTAATGGTGTGATCGGTAAAAGATATCTTAATACACCGTAAACCGCCATCTTCAGCATAATTCCTGAAAGCAACATCGATCCCTGAGTAGGAGAGTAGGTGTAGGTGTCAGGCTGCCAAGTGTGGAAAGGAAAGACCGGCAACTTCACTGCAAATGCAAAGAAGATGAACCAGAAAATGACCGTTTGTTCATTAATATTAAGGTCGGCATTATATAAATCTGTCAAGGCAAAAGATGCTGCGTGGTTGTAAACGTAGATCAAACCGATCAGCATAAATAATGACCCTACGAAGGTGTACACAAAGAATTTAGTGGTGAATTTGATTCTTTTATCTTCCTGTCCCCAGATTCCGGCAATCAGCCAGATTGGGATCAAAGTAACTTCCCAGAAGATGTAGAATAATAAGCCGTCCAAAGAAGTGAAGACACCCAACAATCCGAATTGCATCAATAAAATTAAGGCGTAGAAGGAGTTCGGATAGCCTTTTTCTTCATTATAAGAAGATAGAACGATCAGCGGAACCAGGATGTTGGTCAGCAAAACCATCAGCATACTCATTCCGTCTATTCCAAAGTTCAGGCTGCTTTTGATATAGCTGGACCAAGGGTAGGTGATTTCGTATTGTAACGGCGCATCAACAGTTGGATTGAAATCGAAATTTCCCAACATATAAAATGCTAAAAACATCTGTGCAAGAGCAAATGCCAATGCAATGTATTTACTGGAAGCATTTTTCCAGAAAAAGAGCAGACCCGAACCTACGAGAGGTAACAGTAACAATGTTAGTAGTAAAAAGGACATCTATTTCAATAAAAAGTTAACAATCAATACAATTCCTACGGCCAATGACATAATCAGCACATAGTTTTCTACATTTCCGTTTTGCAGACGTTTTGCCGCTCTGCCGGAATCTGCCGCTCCCAGTCCTATGAAATTTACGATAGGATCCAGAATGACTTTTTCAAACATCAGCGCTGCTTTACCTGCTTCCTCGAAAGGCCTTATGATCATAGCATTATAAATCTCATCTACGAACAGTTTCTTAGCCGAAAGTTTTTCCCAACCGGTGTAGCTTTCCTCCGGAAGTGCTCTTTTCTGCTTCTTCACGTAAGTATTTCTGACAAAGAACCAAACTGTGAAAAACATTAATACCGTGGCTCCCAAAAGGATCATTTCTGTGTTGAAAGGAACTCCGGAGAGTGTATTTTCCATTTGTTTGAAACTTTCTTCTGTGAGGGCAGGTTTCAGCCAATCCATTAATTTTGCATAATGACCGTGACCGATGAAGTGAGGAAGATTAATAAAACCTCCAACCACAGAAAGTACAGCCAAAACAATTAATGGTAAAGTCATATTTGTTGGACTCTCGTGTAAATGGTGTTTCTGATCTTCGGTACCTCTGAACTCACCGTGGAAAGTCAAATAGTACAATCTGAACATATACGTGGCCGTGATAGCTGCTAAAATGAAAAGCATGACCCAGTAAATTGGATTTTTAGCAAAAGCTGCTACCAAAATTTCGTCTTTGGAAATCATCCCAGATAATAATGGGAATCCTGAGATTGCCAAAGTTCCGATCAGGAATGTTATATGTGTGATGGGAATATATTTTTTCAGTCCGCCCATGAAACGCATATCCTGCTCGTTGCTCATGGCGTGGATTACAGAACCTGCTCCCAGGAATAACAAAGCTTTGAAGAAAGCGTGCGTCATAACGTGGAACATTGCTGTTGAATAAGCGCCTAAGCCTAAGGCGATGAACATAAATCCAAGTTGAGAAACTGTAGAATATGCCAAGACTTTTTTGATATCGTTTTGACGAAGTGCGTAGAAACCTGCTAGTGCTGCAGTTAGGAATCCAATTAATAAAATTCCGTCCTGAACAGTTGGTGCAAGGACAAATAAGAAGTTGGATCTTACTACGAGGTAAATACCAGCAGTAACCATTGTTGCGGCGTGGATCAAAGCAGAAACTGGTGTCGGCCCAGCCATTGCGTCTGGCAACCAAGTATATAAAGGAACCTGAGCAGATTTACCTGTTGCTCCGATGAATAAACAAGCTGTAATAAATATAATTGGTGTTCCGTCCAGTTCAAAGCTTGAAGCATTTTGAGCTACAGAAAGATAATCAATTGCATTGACGTGTGCTGCGATAGCAAAGATGCCGATCAACAATCCAAGGTCACCGATACGGTTCATAATAAAAGCTTTTCTCGCTGCTTTTCCATATTCTTCGTTGGTGTACCAGAATCCGATCAGGAGATAAGAACAAAGTCCAACACCTTCCCAACCGATAAACAAGATCAGATAATTGCTTCCTAAAACCAAAAGCAACATAGAGAAAATGAAGAGATTCAGATAAGTGAAAAACTTATAAAAACCTTTGTCGTGGCTCATATAACCGATGGAGTAGAGGTGAATCAGTGATCCGATTCCCGTGATGATCATCACCATCATTAATGATAACTGATCTACCTGGAATCCGAAATTCACCTGAATCCCGTTGACTCTAAACCATTCAAAAGCCTTGATAACAACAGGAGCGCTGTCATTATTAAAACTAAAAAAAAGACTTGTCGTGATAACAAACGAAGCGAAAACTACCAATGTTGCCAGGCTTCCAACGAACATCTTCGGAAGATTCTTTCCGAAAAGTCCGTTGATAATAAATCCGGCTAAAGGTAAAAGTATGATCGCGTAAACTAAATTTTCCATTCCTTTTATTATCCTCTTAATTTATTAAAAATACTCACGTCTACAGATTTGGTATTTCTGTACATCATGGCGATAATTGCCAGTCCTACAGCTACTTCCGCTGCTGCAACCACCATAATGAAGAATACCAGAAGCTGGCCGTTTCCGTCACCACTGTAAGCTGAAAAAGCTGCCAGCAAAAGATTGACGGAATTAAGCATCAATTCTACACATCCTAATATAACGATGGCATTTTTACGGAGCAAAACTCCCAAAACACCAAGGCAAAACAAAACAGTGCTCAGAATAATGAAATATTCCAAAGGCACCTGCTGTATAAATGTATTTACGTCTCCTCCCATAATCTATAAATCTTTTTTACCGATCAAAACAGCGCCTACAATCCCTGCTAAAATAAGGATAGAAGCCAGCTCGAATGGCAATACATATTCGTTAAACAATAATCTTCCCAGGTTTTTCGTCAATCCTACAGAATAATCGATGTTGCTTTCTGCTACAGTGGTTCCGCTGAGTCCTTTGTAAGCACCCAACATCCCGACAAACAAAATACAAACTGAGAAAATCCCGACGAATTTCGGAAGGTTTTCCTTTTTGCTCTCGTCCTCTTTATTAAGATTCAACATCATTAATATATAGAGGAATAAAACCATAATGGCTCCTGTGTAAACGATAATCTGAACTATACCAAGAAACTGCGCATTAAGAAGAATGTACATTCCCGCGATAGAAAACATCGTCACAATAAGTGAAAGAATAGCGTACATTGGATTTTTCGCGAAAACAAAATAAACGGCACTTGCGATGGCTAAAAACGCTACGATAAAAAATAAAATCTGATCCATTATTTTACTGCGTTTTTTTGTTTCTCAGACTGTCTTTCTGTGATGTCAATCCTTGCATTTATTTTCTCAACCAGTTTATCTTTTCCGTAGATGAAAGAATTTCTGTTTTGCTCTACGTCTACCAATCGGTCTGTTAAATAGATGGCAGATTTCGGACAAGCCTCTTCGCACATTCCGCAGAAGATGCATCTCAGCATATTGATCTCGTAAATCTCGGCATATTTCTCTTCACGATATAGGTCTTTCTCCTCCTTTTTTCTTTCGCCAGCTACCATTGTAATGGCTTCTGCAGGACAGGCTACGGCACAAAGTCCACACGCGGTGCATCTCTCTCTGCCTTCTTCGTCTCTTTTCAAAACGTGCTGGCCTCTCCAGATTTCTGCTCTCGGTTTTTGAACCTCAGGATAAGAATAAACATTAGGAGCACCCTTCATCACGGTTCTTACGGCGTGCTTGAAAGTGATTCCCATACCTTTGAAAATCGCTGGTAGGTAGATCTTTTCGCCCAAGGTCATTTCTTTATTCGAAACAACTTTTGATCTGTTAGTAAGTTTCATTTAATTATAGATGTTAGATGTTAGACATTAGATCTTCGACCAATATTGTCTTATATCTTTAATTATTATTTATTTTAATTTTATAGATTATTTCCACTTTATTGTTCGTCATATTTTTGAAGAATATTAAGAACATTTTCGTCGGAGAATCTATCTGTGTCCGTGATGAGAGTTGCTAATTCGGGTTTTGATTTAGTTGCTTCAATCAGTCTTTTTCTCGGATTTAGAAATAATCCGTTAAATCTATATTCCTCACCACTTTTATCAACCAAATAATCTGAATAAGATACAGACCCATCGTAAGCATTAACTAAAATATCTCTGATCCACTTGATTTTCTTTCCATCAAGCATTAATTGTCCTAATGTTTTTCCAACACTCACGTAGATTCTTTGCTTTCCTTCAAAATCAGTAAATAACAGCTTTTTGACTTCGATAGCTTTTATTTTTTCCTTTTTCTTGTCATTTTCATCCAGCAGAAGCAAAACCCGGTAAAAGCTTTTCTCATCTATAAGATTTTTATAAAAAATGTTTGTAGATACTTTCATTTTGGATTTGATAGTATCGTTATCACTTTTTATAATTACCGCATCCACATATTTTTGAGAAAAGCAAAATGCTGATATCGTGAAGAGAAGTAATGTTAATATTTTCGTCATTATTAAGGTCTTAAGAATATTAATTTCCAAATGCCAAAATCACAGCACCAGTTATCATTAGGTTTACCAATGCTAATGGAATCAAAGTTTTCCATCCAAGGTGCATCAATTGGTCATATCTGAACCTTGGAAGTGTCCATCTGATCCACATAAAGATCAGGATTCCTACAATTGTCTTAGTTAAGAAAGCGACAATACTTAAGATGCCGGCTGCATTTTCTCCCCAATGTTGAGTTACCCAGTCGATTCCCGGATAATTGTAACCTCCGAAGAATAGAACCACGATGAATGCATTTGAAATAAACATATTCACATATTCGCCGAACATATACAATCCTAATTTCATTGATGAATATTCGGTAGAGTAACCTGTTACCAATTCAGATTCACATTCCGGCAAATCGAAAGGGTGACGGTTGGTCTCTGCCAAAGCTGCAACAAAAAATATTAAGAATGCCAATGGCTGATAAAGAATATTCCAGTTGATCCCGGAAATTGCAGGGATGAATCCCCAAATTTTTCCGGTTGCCTGAGTTTCTGATATCATTTTAAGATCCAGACTTCCTGTCATCATAATGATTGAAAGAAGTGCCAATCCCATTGCCAGCTCGTAAGAGATCATTTGAGAAGAAGCTCTGATTGCGCCTAACAGTGAATATTTGTTGTTAGAAGCCCAACCTCCGATCATAATTCCGTAGACACCTATGGATGCCATTCCGATGATGAATAAAACGCCGACATCGATATTAGCTACCTGAAGATCGTAGGAAACGCCGCCGAAGTTCAATGTTTTGCCCCAAGGGATTACAGCGCCGGTAATTAATGAAATGAACATTACCAGAGATGGTCCCAATATAAATAGGAACTTCTCAGCGTTTTGTGGTGTAAAATCCTCCTTGAAGAAAAATTTGCCACCATCTGCCAACGGTTGCAACAAACCGAATGGCCCCGATCTGTTGGGTCCGATTCTGTCCTGCATAATTGCCGCTACTTTTCTTTCTGCCCACGTAGAATAGGCTGCTACAGTAAGAGCCAAAAGGAAAAGTGCAAGTACTAATATGATTTTAAAAGTCAGTAATTCCATATCAATTTATTTGAGTTTTGATGCTTGAGAAATTCTCAATATCAAATTGTCTCATTATCTAATTTTTCAATTTCTTTTTCGTCCGAAATACCAATTTCTTTGGCTTCGAAGTTTTCCAAAACATTGTAGCTGTCTGTTTTTTTCTCATAATGGTTTAGCGAAATCACAGAATGTCTGTCGATATGTCTTGGCCCTTCTATGTTCCAAAGTGCTGTATCTTTTTTCTTGAAACGGCACTCGTTACAGATCCAGTCTTCAACTTCGCCGTATTGGTCTTTTCTGGCAGTTACTCTTACTACTTCATCACCTTTCATCCAAACTACAGCTTTTCCGCTGCATTTTGTACACGAACAAGTGGCGTTGTAAGGCTTTGTGAACCAAACTCTGCTGGTGAACCTAGCTGTCCTGTCCGTTAAAGCGCCAACTGGACAAACATCGATCACGTTTCCGATAAAATCGTTGTCCAAGGCTTTGTTCAACATTGTGGAGATCTCTGCGTGGTCGCCTCTGTAAAGGATTCCATGCTCTCTTTTATCCGTCAGTTGATTTGCCGCCAATACACATCTTGCGCAAAGGATGCAACGGTTCATATTGAGTTTGATGTATGGGCCGATATCGTCGGCTTCATAAGTATTTCTTTCAAATTCTGTTCTGGTCTCCAGGTTTCCGTGCTCGTAGCCAAGATCCTGAAGATGACATTCTCCCGCCTGATCACAAACCGGGCAATCCAATGGGTGATTTACCAGAAGGAATTCGGTCACTGCTTTTCTGCCTTCCTGTGCTTTTTCAGAACTAAGGTTTTTCACTTCCATTCCGTCCATCACGCCAGTTCTGCAGCTTGCTACCAACTTTGGCATTGGTCTCGGGTCTGCTTCGGAGCCTTTGGAAACTTCTACCAGACAGGTTCTGCAACGTCCGCCGCTGGTTTCCAATTTACTATAATAACACATAGCTGGCGGAACAGATTTCCCACCGATTTGTCTTGCAGCTTCTAAAATAGAAGTACCAGGCAAAACTTCTGTCGTCTGTCCGTCTATGGTAACTTTAAATTTTTTGACTTCTTCGCTCATATTTCAAGATTTTAGATTTAGGTTTAAATTCTGTACAAAACTTATCCTAGATCTTTTGTCAATTCTATTTTATATTTTAAAATATAACTTAATGTATATTTTATTTTTTTAATTTTCTGTTAAAAACATATCCCACACCAAAATTAACCTGGTAGAATACGAAGTCCTGACTGGCTTTATCAGGTTTATTATTAAGAGTGGTTTTGATATCCGGCATATTGATGTAACCAAATTTCCCTTCAACTCTTGCCATAATGTGGTTCCAGAACACAAAACTGATACTCGATCTTGCATCCAGTCCGAAACCTGCAATGTGGTATCTGTCGCTTCTTTCGTTTCCGAACAGTTTTACATTACTCTTTGGAAAGAGAACACCTGCGCCACCGCCATACGCCCAGAAGATATCAAAATTCTTTTTGCTTGACAGATTTTTATATTTCTCCAGACCTGCATTCACATAATTTAGTCCGTCTGTATGCTCAAAGGTAAGGAATTGCTCATCAGCCAAATTGACCTGGCCATTCTGAACCATTGCTGCATATTTAGGATCTGTCACTTTGCCGTTAAAATCAACGGTTTGTTCCTGATCCATCACATACTTCATATGATCCTGTGCTACAACAAGCGCCAGATTATCCTTAATAAAATAAGCAAATCTGAAATTGAACTGCGGCGTAGATAGTTTCGTAGGATCTATATATGCCAGATTCAATTCTGAAGGTCTGTCGTGAGCTACCACATTATTCAATGTAAAATCATAGCCATTTCCCCTGAATCGGATATCAGATTTGCTGAATGCAGCTCTGTTCCAGCCCCAAAAGATGAACATTGATCCTTTTTTTAAAGTTGATTTATTTTGCGGTGAAACATCATTTTTAGATGGCATCTCCTGTAAATCAAATGAATCTTTTTGCTGTCCGAAGGCAAAGCTGATGCCTGCTGCGACTGCAAAAAAAGTAATTAATAATTTCTTCATTATAACGTTGGATAAAGATATATCCATCCTTAATGATCGCCTCTCTTGTGCAAGATGCACTATAAATTTTATCTGCTCGAGAGCAGTATCAACCTAATTGCTGAAACTTTCGTTTTTGTGTTCTTTAATTCTAATTGGCTACTGCCGGGATTGGATCTGCATAATTTGCCAATCCATAATTTTGAGTCTGGCTTAGCTCAGGATTGTTGACGTGCCACTCAAACTCATCTCTGAAATGTCTGATAGCAGCGGCAACCGGCCAGGCAGCAGCATCTCCCAAAGGACAAATGGTATTCCCCTCTATTTTTCTCTGGATATCCCAAAGCAAATCGATATCTGCCATTTTACCTTCTCCTTTTTCTATTTTTTTCAGGATTTTGTACATCCATCCCGTTCCTTCACGGCAAGGCGTACATTGTCCGCAACTCTCGTGGTTGTAGAATCTTGCTAAAGTCATTGTATGATTTACCACACACTGATCCTCATCCAAAACAATAAATCCGCCTGAACCCATCATTGTTCCGGTAGCAAAACCACCGTCAGCAAGGGATTCGTAATTCATATATCTTGGTTCCCCATTGATGGTTTTCAGTAATAAGTTTGCCGGAACAATTGGAACCGAACTTCCGCCAGGAATACAGGCTTTCAGCTTTTTACCGTTCGGGATGCCGCCACAATATTCGTCGGAATAAATAAATTCTTCAACAGTGATGGTCATATCGATTTCGTAAACGCCTGGCTTGTTGATGTTTCCACAAGCAGAAATCAATTTGGTTCCTGTTGACCTTCCAACGCCTATTTTAGCATATTCAGCCCCGGTAATTTCGATAATTGGAACAACTGCAGCAATGGTTTCAACATTGTTTACAACCGTTGGTCTTTCCCAAAGTCCTTTGATAGCTGGGAAAGGTGGTTTCAGTCTTGGGTTTCCTCTCTTACCTTCAAGAGATTCTAATAGGGCAGTCTCTTCACCACAAATGTAAGCTCCGGCTCCTCTCTGAACATAGATTTCGCAATCGAAACCGGTTCCTAAGATGTTTTTTCCAAGAAATCCAGCAGCTTTTGCTTCCTCGATTGCTTCTTCTAAAATATCCGGAATCCAGGAATATTCTCCTCTGATGTAGATGTAGGAAACATTGGAACCCAAAACGAAAGATGAAATTAACATTCCTTCAATTAATAAATGAGGAAGAAACTCCATCAAATATCTGTCTTTGAAAGTTCCCGGCTCAGACTCATCGGCATTTACGACCAAGTGTCTTGGAACGCCTTCCGGTTTTGCAAGGAAACTCCACTTCATTCCAGTAGGGAAACCAGCGCCGCCACGGCCACGAAGTCCGGAAGTTTTCACTTCTTCAAGAACTTCATCGGTAGTCATTTTCAGAGCTTTCTCTGCTGCCTCGTAACCACCGTGTTTACGGTAAGTTTCGAAGTAACGGATTCCCTCAATATGTGCGTTTTTAAGTAAAAGTTTTTTACTCATTATATTTATAAGCTTATAGCAATTGGCTTTTGGCTTTTTGCTTAATTATTTATCTAAATTAATTATTAACCTAAATCGATGGCACCTTGTCTGCAAAGGTCAATGATTTCGTCCACTTTTTCGATAGTCAAATGCTCGTGGTAGAATTTCCCCAACTGCATCATAGGAGCATATCCGCAAGCGCCAAGACATTCTCCCGGTTTCAGAGTGAATAGTCCGTCTGCTGTCGTTTCGCCGTCTTTAATATTAAGTTTAGTTCTGATATGGTCGAGGATATTATCACTTCCATTCAGCATACAAGGTCCGGTTCTGCAGACTTCCAAAACATATTTCCCAACTGGCTTCATATTGAACATAGTATAGAAAGTAGCAACTTCATATACTTCAATAGGCGTGATGCTTAATAATTCTGCAACATAATCCATCACAGGAACAGCCAGCCAGCCATCAAATTCTTTCTGTGCAATGTGCAAGACCGGAATCAGTGCAGATTTTTGTCTGCCTTCCGGATATCTCGCCATAATTTTATGAACCTGCGCTAAGCTTTCAGGTTTAAAAGCAATTGTTTCGCTCATACTTAAAGATTTTAGATTTTAGATTTTAGATTTTAGATGAAAATCTTTGTTCTAATAATCCTATCAATTTTTATTATTTCTTAATTTGATTAGATCAAATCTATATTTTTAAAGAGTCTAGATTAATTTAAAATTTATAATCCAAAATCTATCATTTAAATTATGCGTCTAATTCTCCCGCAATGATGTTCATACTACACATCGTCACGATGGCGTCAGATATTACAGCGCCGGTAATCATTTCCGGATACGCCTGGTAATAAATGAAGCAAGGTCTTCGGAAGTGCAGTCTGAATGGGGTTCTTCCGCCGTCGCTCACCAGATAAAATCCTAACTCTCCGTTTCCACCTTCTACAGCGTGGTAAACTTCGCCTTTAGGAACATCTGTTTCTCCCATTACGATTTTGAAATGGTAAATTAATGCTTCCATTTTCTGATAGACATCTGCTTTCTCAGGAAGATAGAAATCAGGAACATCTGCGTGGAACGGTCCTTCAGGAAGGTTCTCATAAGCCTGTTTAATAATTTTGATAGACTCACGAATCTCCTGCTGGCGCACCATAAAACGGTCGTAAGTATCGCCCGCTGTTCCCACCGGAATGATAAAATCAAAATCTTCGTAGGAAGAGTAAGGCTGTGCCACTCTCACGTCATAATCAACGCCGGCTGCGCGAAGGTTTGGACCTGTGAAACCGTAGCTTAACGCTCTCTCTGCTGAGATGGCTCCTGCACCGATGGTTCTGTCCATAAAAATCCTGTTTCTTTCCAACAGCTGTCCAAATTCTTCAAATCTTTCTGGGAAGGTCTTCAGGAAATCCTGCAGCAACTCGTGAAACTTGGGTGTAAAATCTCTTTCGAAACCGCCGATTCTCCCCATATTTGTTGTCATCCTTGCACCGCAAATCTGCTCGTAAAGATCGTAGATACGTTCTCTTTCAATGAACATATAAGTCAGTCCCGTAATCGCTCCGGCGTCCATTCCTGTTACTCCGTTGCAAATTAAGTGGTCACCGATTCTTGCCAGCTCCATCAAGATCACACGCATATAATCTACACGTTTAGGGACTTTGATGCCAATTAATTTTTCAACTGTCATATGCCAGCCCAAATTGTTGATTGGTGCAGAACAGTAATTCATTCTGTCGGTAAGCGTTGTGATCTGGGAAAAGTTTCTGCGTTCAGATATTTTTTCAAATGCTCTGTGAATATAACCTACGGTTTGCTCAGCGTGAAGAATCCTTTCTCCGTCCATTGTAAGAACGTTTTGGAAAATCCCGTGAGTCGCAGGGTGCGTAGGTCCAAGATTCAGGGTGTATAGTTGCCCGTCTATCTGTTCCTTGCTGTCGTATTGGTTAAGTATATTAGATAATGAGTTATCTTTCATATTCTTTTATAATTGATAATTGATAGGTGATAATCGATAATCATTTATCTATCATCATTTATCATTTATATTAATTTTTATCTTCCGAACATTGCGTCGTCCTTATCCGTTCTTGTTCCATCTTCCAGACGATATTCTTTCAGCATTGGATGGTAACCGAGGTCTTCCATATTTAGAATTGCTCTCAAGTCCGGATGTCCTTTGAATTTAATTCCATAGAAATCAAAAGTTTCTCTTTCCATCCAGTTGGCTCCTGCGTATAATTCCGTCAGAGAATCCACTTCTACATTGTCTCTCGTCATAAATACTTTGAGACGGATTCTGAAATTGGTCATCATATTATGCAAGTGATAAATAACGCCGATTTCCTTTTCAGGAGTTTCAGGATAATGAATACCGCAGACATCCGTCAAAAAATTGATTTCCAGAGTGGAATCTTTCAGATAGTGAATCACTTTTTTGATATCATCTTTTTTAATTTCTACCGTCAGCATTCCGTAAGGTTCTGAACTTGAAATCACAGACTCTGGAAATTCTCTCGTGATCGCTTCTAATACAAATTCGTTCGTCATTTTTCTTTAATTGTCGATGTTGTAAGAATCCAATAAATGCTGATATTCCGGCATATCTCTTCTTCTGATACTTTCGCTCTCTGCCAAAGCCTGAACCTGCATTACACCTTCAATGATTTGTTCCGGTCTTGGTGGGCATCCAGGAACGTAAACGTCAACAGGGATGATTTTGTCAATCCCCTGAAGAACCGAATAAGTATCAAAAATACCACCGCTGGAAGCACAAGCACCAACAGCAACCACCCATTTTGGTTCTGCCATTTGAGTGTAAACTTCTTTCAATACCGGACCCAATTTTTTAGAAATAGTTCCGCAAACCATCAGCATATCTGCCTGTCTCGGGGAGAAAGAGTTTCTCTCCATTCCAAATCGTGAAGCATCATAAGTTGGGTTCAAAGTCGCCATAAACTCGATTCCACAGCAGGATGTAGCGAAAGGTAATGGCCAAAGAGAAAATTTTCTTGCCATTCCAATCACACTGCTCAGCTGTGTTGCGAAAAATCCTTCTCCTTCAAATCCTGGAGGAGCGGGCGCATCTGTTATAATTACTGGTTTATTATCTGACATTTTTAGTGATTTTAGATTGTAAATGTTAGATTAAAAATTGGTGTTAATGTTAACTTAAATTTCTAATGCTAGCACTTAAAATTTATTAAAAATTATTTGTCCCAATCGAGAGCGCCTCTTTTCCAAACATAGAAAAAAGCGACAAAGAAAATAGCGACAAATGTAAGTACGGCCACAAAACCTTCCATTCCAAATTCTCTGAAATTGACGGCATAAGGGTAGAAGAATACAATTTCTATATCGAACAATACGAACAGAACTGCGGTCAAAAAGTATTTAATAGAGAATGGTGTTCTAGCGTTACCCTCACTCGGAATTCCGCATTCCCAGCTTGAGTTTTTTACAGAATTTCCTTTTTTCTGCTTTGGACCCAAAAAGTGAGCACCTAGAAGAGAAATAGCTACGAATCCGAGACCGACTGCGGCCTGGATAAGTATTGGAATATAATTTTCGGGTAAATTCATAAGGTCTAAATTTAACTATGCAAAAATACTAAATAAAGATTTAATATAGTAAATTATCAGCCTTATGTAAACAAGAGAAAAGTCTGTTTTGATAAATTTAGAACTGTTATAAATAAGAATCTACTTGCCTTTGCCGCCCATCTTTTTCAGGACAAGATACGCAATGTATGCGATGTAGAGAAACAATACGCTGGCAGCCAATATGTTGATCATCGTATCTGTTCTCGCATCCTTAACCGGTTTGTAAAAGTTGTAGGCTACAAACAGAATGATCAGACCAATGTAGATGTATAATTGCTTTTTCAAAATGAAGATATTTTGGTGATAGTCGTTTATGTTTTCGCTCTTTAAATTTTGTTAAACAAATGTTTAATTAATGATTATTAGACTTCAAGTGAATAGGTGCGCCTCCGTTTATGGTTTACAGGCTGATATTCCTGCCATAGCAGCTGCACGCTCTTGTTTTCTTCCAATTCTGGATTGGTTTCCAGATATTTGATGCCTTTATTTTTCAGATTCATCTGTATTGCTTTGAAAATCATCGAAGTAACACCTCTTCTCTGATATTCTGGATGGATGCCGATCAGGTAAAAATTAGCACGTTCGTTCTTTTTGCCTGCCTGTAAAAAATGCCACCAGCCGAAAGGAAAAAGCTTCCCTTCTGATTTCTGCAAAGCTTTGGAGTAAGAAGGCATCGTAATGGCAAATGCAACCAACTGATTGTTCTCGTCTGCCACGCAGGTGATGTAATCTTTATCTATAAATCCAAAATATTTTTCCTTATAAGTTTTAATCTGTTCATCGGAAATTGGTGTGTAAGTAGAAAGGTGTTTGTAGGTCTCGTCCAGCAGTTTGAACATCGATTCTACATACGGTAGGATTTCTTTCTTATTATTGAATTTCAGGGTTTTGAGTTTGTATTTCTGTGCGATCAAAGTGCTGAATTTTTCCACCTTTTCAGGCAGTATTTCAGGGAATTGCAACTCAAATTCTACCCATTCTTTTTCCTTAACCAAGCCAAGATCTTCCAGGTGTTTCGGATAGTAATCGTTGTTGTAAAGCCCAATCATTGTGGCCAGTTTGTCAAACCCGAAAGTCAGCATTCCTGCCTTGTCCAGATTGGTAAATCCCATCGGGCCTTCTATTTTGCTGACGTTGTTTTCCTTAGCAAAGTTAATAGCGACATCAATCAGCGCTTTGGAAACTTCTTTATCGTCTATAAAGTCGAGCCACCCGAATCTTACTTTTTTGATTCCAAGTTCTTTTTCCTCCTTTCTGTTGATCAAAACAGCAATTCTGCCGGCAATCTTATTATTTTTAAAAGCTAAAAACTGTCTTGCTTCTGAGTAATCCAATGCAGGGTTTTGCTCCTTTTTCCATATATTTCTTTCTTCATTAATCAATGGCGGAACGTAGTTAGGATTGTTTTTGTAAAGGTCCATCGGGAATTTTATAAAATCCATTTGGTCTTTTTCCGTAACTACTTGCTTTATATCGATATTTCCCATATTCTTGTTTAATAGATAAGGCAAAGATAGTTTTTCAGCAAAAAAAAGCAATGCTTTGGTACGATTTTTACATCATGAGATGTAATTTATTTTAATATAAATTAAAAAACAAAAATGACAGGTTACTATTTAATTATCGGGATTTCTATGCTGATCAGCTGGATTGTATCTTCCCGATTGAAATCCAAATTTGAACACTACTCCAAAGTCCACCTCAGAAACGGATTATCAGGAAAAGAAATTGCAGAGAAAATGCTGCGTGATAATGGGATTAATGATGTTCAGGTTGTTTCCGTTCCGGGACAACTGACAGATCACTACAATCCGGAAACAAAAACAGTCAATCTTTCGGAGGCTGTTTATATGCAAAGAAATGCAGCGGCAGCGGCGGTTGCAGCACACGAATGTGGGCACGCTGTACAGCACGCTGTCGGTTATTCGATGTTACAATTGAGATCCAAAATGGTTCCGATTGTGAACATCAGCTCCAATCTTTTACAATTTGTCCTGATGGGCGGAATTGTGGTGATGGCGATGAGTGGTAACAAAATGATTCTTGCTGTAGGCGTGGTTCTTTTTGCAATTACCACTTTGTTTGCGTTTATCACGCTGCCTGTTGAATATGATGCCAGCAATCGCGCACTGAAATGGTTGGAGACAACAGGTACAGTTTCTCGTGAAGAATATGCCGGAGCAGAAGATTCCCTGAAATGGGCTGCCAGAACTTACGTGGTTGCAGCTTTGGGATCATTAGCACAATTGATGTATTTTGCATCGCTGCTGATGGGAAGCAGAAGATAAAAGTTATGAAATATTAAATTCCAAAAGCATCTCGGACAATTCGTCTGAGATGCTTTCTTTTTTGGATGTTTTGAAATGGGCCTCAATCGTGCAAATATCTTCGGCTTCAAAAGAAATTATTTTTGCGTCGTATTTATTGAGCAAAGTGAAAATGAGGTTTTGCTGTGAAAATTTGAACTTCAGTTCGATTTTAGATTCCAGTTCCTTAGTAATGATTTTTGCTTCTTCCAAAGTATATTTCGCCGATTCTTTGTAGGCCTTTACCAATCCGCCAACGCCCAATTTTGTTCCGCCATAATATCTGACAACTACCACCAATACATTCGTGATTTGATGCGCCAAAAGCTGATTGTAGATGGGTAAACCTGCACTGCCGGATGGTTCTCCGTCGTCATTAGCGCGGTAATTTTCACCATTGATGCCCAGCCGGTAAGCGTAGCAATGGTGCGTCGCTTTTGGGTGAATGGACTGAAGATGATGGAGCTGGGCCTTAATATCTGATTCAGAATCCACGGGATAGGCAAATCCTATGAATTTGCTGCCTTTCTCTTTCAGCAGGATTTCTTCTTTAGCATTTTCTATGGTCTGGAATTCAAACATTTTTCAAAAATAGAGATTCCCTGACTGAAATTCAAATATTAATAAAAAAAGCCTTTTTGATTGAATATAATTCGAATTTGAAAAATATTAATTATCAGACTCTTAAAAAATCACAAAAATAAAAATTCCGACAATTAATTTTTATGTAATTTTGCATATTAAAATTTATTCATATCAATGCCTAATACACTGATCATTGGCTCCGGAAGTTACATTCCGGAAAACATAATAGAAGGTTCTCATTTCAACGATTCTGTTTTCTATGATGATAATAATCAACTGATTGAAAAACCGACGCAGGAGATTATCAGCAAATTTGTAGATATCACAGAAATCCAGAGAAGACGATATTTAAGTCCCGACGAGTTCAACTCGGATCTGGGTCTCAGAGCGTCTTTGATAGCGATAGAGGATGCAGGAGTCGATAAAGAAGAGATTGATTACATTCTGTATGCAACCAACTTTGGAGAAGTGGACGTCAACGGCGGTGTTACCTTTACGCCCTCTTTGTCCGCGATCCTCAAAAACAAACTGCAGATCAAGAACAGACGATGCATCAATTATGATATGATCTTTGGCTGTCCTGGCTGGGTTGAATCCTTAATACTGGCTGATGTTCTGATAAAATCGGGACGTGCAAAAACTATTTTGGTAGTTGCAGGTGAGACATTAAGCCGAGTGACGGATGAATTTGACAGAAACAAAATGATCTTTGCAGATGGCGCCGGCGCAGTTGTGGTGCAGGCTACGGAAGATTCTACCATCGGTGTTTTGGCAGATAATACACTTTGTGACAACGGAGAGGAACTTTTCTACCTGGAAACAGGTCCGTCTTTGAATCCTGAATCGGATCAAAGCAAATCTTTCATCAGAATGCGTGGTCGCAAAATCTACGAATATGCACTGAAAAACGTTCCGGACGCTATAAAAGCGACCATAGAAAAAGCCAATCTTGATCTTTCTGACATCAGCAAAATCCTTATTCATCAGGCCAATGCCAAGATGGACTATGCGATGATAGGCCGACTGTTCAAACTTTATGGGCAAAAGGATTATGATCACTCTATCTCTCCAATGACCATTCAGGAATTTGGAAATTCTTCAGTTGCGACAGTCCCGACCTTATTTGATCTTATCAGAAAAGGAAAAATGGAAGGCCAGCAATTCACACCGGGTTCTCATATTCTTTTTACATCTGTGGGCGCCGGGATGAATATCAATTGTGTGATTTATAGATTTCCTGAGGATTCTATCTAAGGTTATTTTAATAAAGTAAAAACTTAAATTTAAACGTCTATAACACAAAAGGAATGAATTATTGTTCCTTTTGTTTTTTTTTTAACAGCTATGCAAAAAACGATTTTATTCCTTCTCGCGGTGTTTCTTGTTTTAGAAGTCTATGTTTATCAGGCTTTTAAAACACTTTATTCCAGCCAGACTGCAAAATTTATTTATTGGATTCCCACCGTTTTGGTCTACGGATTTTTAATTTACTCCGTTTTCACTTTGAACAGAGGTTCACACGAATACCTCAGATTTCAGATCGTATTTTCGATAATTCTGATCTTCGTACTTCCCAAGATTCTTGTAGCTCTTTTCCTTCTGATAGAGGATGTTTTCAGACTGTTCAGTTACGGCTACACCTATGCAACTACAGAAACCCACAGTTACCCTTCCAGGCGCAAGTTTGTAAGTCTTGTGGGTCTAGGTTCAGCAGCACTTTTGGCAGGTCTTGTTCTGGACGGCATTATCTTTGGAAAGTACAGGCACAGAGCGAGAATCGTAAGATTGAAACTCAAAAATCTGCCTGCCAGCTTTAAAGGTTACAAGATTGTTCAGATTTCAGATGTTCACAGCGGTAGTTTTCAAAATCCAAAAAATCTGCAGCATGCGATTGATTTGATTAATAAGCAAGATGCGGATTTGGTACTGTTTACCGGAGATATGGTCAATAATTATGCAGAGGAATTCATCCCTTTTATCGGACTCTTTTCTCAGATCAAAAGCAGAGACGGGAAATTTGCGGTACTTGGGAATCACGATTACGGCGATTACGGCGATTGGAAATCCAGGGCTGAGAAAGCGCAGAATATCCCGTTGCTGGTAGAATATGAAAAGAGAGCGGGTTTTGAAATGCTGCGCAATGAGCATCGGATTATCGAGAAAAACGGTGAAAAACTTTATATTCTTGGCGTGGAAAACTGGGGTATTCCACCGTTTCCCCAATTCGGAGATCTAAATAAAGCGAGTGAAAATGTGCCCATAGATGCCGTCAAAATTTTGATGTCGCACGATCCTTCACATTTTGATGCCGTCGTGAAAAAACATCCTAAAAACATCCAGTTGACGATCTCCGGCCATACACACGGAATGCAGTTTGGAATTGATCTCAAAAACTTCAAATGGTCGCCGGTGAAATATAAGTACCCAAAATGGGCCGATCTGTACGAGAGTGAGGGCAAATACCTTTACGTCAACCGTGGATTTGGCGTCATTGGATATCCGGGCAGAGTAGGTGTTTTGCCAGAAATTACCGTTTTTGAACTGATCTAATCTCTCACTAATCACAAAAAAACCAATAGTGCTGCTATTGGTTTTTTTGTGTTTTAATTTTAAGTGTTTAAAAAAGATAGTCCTTCATCCTGGAAACGGCAATTTCGTGATCGTCTATAAATTGAAACAATGCCTCGAGTCGGTCTTCAAAACTTCTCCCGAGGTTGATTTTTTTATAAAATGGCAGCTCAAAAGGAAGTTCATCTTTGCTGTAAAATTGCCACGCGTTGAAGTACAGCATCACGTATTCTTTCCGTTGCAGACTTTCCAAAAGCATATTTTCATAATAATTCATTGGTGTCACCTGGAAGACATAATCATTGAACGGAAGTTGCGAATACGGTGACTGACTTTCCGGTACAATTGTCAACTCCTCTTCGATATGAATCTCCGAATTTCCTGTCAGTTTCCGCCACAGAAAACTGATCGTAGAATCCTCAATATTTGACACGTAAGTGAAGTCGCCATGCTTGATTTCTGTGTAGGGTAGGCGGTGCGATTTCTGCCTTATTCCGCGGATCGGTTTCTGCAGGATTTCCTCCATTTTAAGTTTCGTTTTGATGACAGTTTCGGCATCAGAATCTACATTGTAAAATGCAATTTCGTGACTTGATAATGCAATATTTTTCAGTGCTTTCTGAAGCTTTTCTGCAATCGATATTTCAACAAAAAAAGTGGCTTTGTATCCGTGTATTTCCAGAAGCAATAGGATGGCTTTTACATTTTTTTCAATAGATGTCATCAATTCACTGTCCGCTGAATTTTGTCGATCAGCAGCATTAATTTGCGGAATTGATATGTTAAATGTTAAAAGTACCACTTAAAGTTAATTTTTGATTTTTAGTTTAAATAATTATAAATGAGATGTTAAAAGCTTTTAGTGTTAAAGTTTACCTTTATATTTTATGTTTTCCGAGTTTATCTTTTAAATTATTGATCATATCGATTGACATAGAAGAAATATCAAACTTATAGTTAAGTCCCCAATCAGCTTTCGCAGCAGAATCATCGATACTAGCAGGCCACGAATCTGCAATCTCCTGACGGAAATCCGGCTTGTAATTTATCTCAAATTCGGGGATTGTTTTCTTGATTTCTTCAGCCAGTTCTTTTGGTGTAAAACGCATTCCGCCGAGGTTGTAGGAGTACCTGATTTTGACCTGTTCTTTTGGAGCCGTCATCAGCTTGATTGTCGCATCAATTGCGTCGTCCATATACAGCATAGGCATCGCCGTATCCTCTTTGATGAAGCTGGTATATTTGGCATTTTCAACTGCTTCGTAGAAGATCTCAACAGCGTAATCTGTGGTGCCTCCGCCCGCCGGTGCTTTCCAGGAAATCAAACCGGGATAACGTATACTTCTAATGTCGACACCATATTTTTCGAAGTAATATTCGCACCATTTTTCGCCGGCCATTTTCGAAATTCCGTAAACAGTTGTTGGATTCAGCACCACTTCCTGTCCGACATTTTCCTTTGGAATTCCTTTGCCAAAAACGGCAATAGAACTTGGCCAGAATATCTTTTTCAGTGTCCCTTCTTTCGCCAGTTCGCAAAGATGGATCAGAGGATCAAGATTCAGTTTCCAGGCAAAAAGAGGCTGCTTTTCCGATGTACCGGAAAGTAGGGAAGCTAGGTGATAAACCGTTGTAATGTTATGTTCCTTAATCACGTCTGTAACAGCCTGGAAGTTAGTAACATCAAGTCTTTCGTAGTAACCAGCTTCCGTGATGCCTTCCTTCCATTTATCAAGGCCGGAGGCGATCACGTTTTCTTTACCGTATAGCTCTGACAGTCTTACGGTTAACTCTGTTCCAATTTGGCCAAGGGCTCCGGTGATAAGGATTTTCTCTTTTGGTGTCTCCATTTTTAATTTTTATTGATGCGCAAATCTAATTAATTAAAATAAATTGCCTGAAAAATTTACTTTGAAGAGCACAATTTTTTTACTGCACTCAAAAATAATGTGGCAAAAATAGTTTGCAGATTGTTGTATTAGCTTAATTTTATAATTCTAATGCCTTACAATTTCAGTTCCAAATCATAATGTAACATCCCATGAAGAAAAGTCCAATTATCAGCGTGAATGAACTTCTGCAACTCCGCGACGACCCAAATCTCAGAATTTTTGATGTCAGATCCGGGCCTGATGCAAAACAACAATATCAGAATAAACATCTTAAAAATGCAGTCTTTGTGGATCTCAATAATGATCTGGCTGCAATTGATAATCCAAAAAATGGAGGGCGGCATCCACTTCCTGACTTTTCTGTTTTTATTAAAACCTTAGGTAAACTGGGGATTGGCAGCGATTCTGATGTGGTGATCTACGATGATAAAAATGGTGCAAATGCTGCAGCCAGATTCTGGTGGATGCTGAAAGCTGCCGGTCACAGGAACGTCCGTGTTCTGAATGGCGGTTTACAGTTTGCTGAAATTGGAGATTATCTTCTCAATTCCGGTGATTACAGCTATCCTGAAACAAATTATACATCGCAGGTTGAAGGCTGGCAGTTACCACAGGTTGATCTCGATAAAGTTAAAAGTGCGAGTGGAAATCCTGATTTTTTAATTGTGGATGTGCGGGAATCGCAAAGGTATCAAGGAATTACAGAACCTATCGATCTGGTAGTCGGTCATATTCCAAACGCTGAAAACTTTCCTTTTTCTGACAATCTGGATGAAAACGGATTGTTTAAATCTCCAGAAATTTTAAATCAAAACTATAAAGAATTGTTTAAAAAGAAGAAGATGGAAAATGTTATTTTCCATTGTGGGAGCGGCGTGACGGCTTGTCATTCTCTTCTCGCCTTGGACTATGCAGGTTTTGAAATTCCTAAATTATACGTAGGAAGCTGGAGTGAGTGGAGCAGAAACGAAATATGAAAAAATGAACCATCAACTATCAACAATCAACCATTAATAATTAATTAAAAGCTGGCGCGGATCTGCATACTTCCAATGTGAATCGTTCTTTCGCCAGAATTCCGGCCCTCATAATTGACGTTGAGCTGGATAAAGGAATTGATCGATTGCTGGATGAATAATGACCAGACCTGATTTTTTCCCACTTTGAGACCTTCCAGCATTTGATTTCCGACGATGCTGAAATTGTTGCCCGTAAAATCGTTGTTGATAAAGGAGAAATTGGCTCGCACAGATGTTTTCACCTTTTCCCACTGAAGCGTTCCCGAGATCTCATAAGTTTTCAGGAGTTCCTCGCCGTCGGTTCTTTTCTTTTGACGAAGGGCTCCAAACAGCTCTGTCTGCAGGCTTTCCGATAGTTTATAAGTGGCTTTTGGCTTGGTTTCCCAATTTTGAAGCAGGTAATTTCTCGTGCTGTAGATCTGCGAACTGTTGGTAACATTCTGGGTAGAGTTTTCCCAGTCTGCACGGAAAGCTTTGGTGAAAGAATAGCCGATATTCAGGAAGTGGGATTGCTGCCCGTGTGCCTCATTACTGAAATTGGCGTTCACCAGATTGTCATTGTCTGTATATCTGTAGCTGCCGTTCCAGCCCGATTTGTCATTAGAATTGAATATCGCCGAAGCCAGGATATTCTGTGTTCTCAGCAGCTGATCGTTTTCTTTTTTGAATGGATTCCATACCAGAACCTGATCATTTTTAAGATAAGAATTCTGGGAAAGGAGAGACAGGTTGAAGTTCCAACGTTTCAGAAACTCATTTTGGGAACTGATGATCACGGAAGGATTTACAAACAATGCGAGCTGCAGTTTGTTCTTGTTGGATGCCAGATAATTTACGCTGTTGGTATAGATCCGGATATATTGCGCCAGATCTGCATATTCTGCCGCTTCAAACTCATCCAATTGCTGTACGCCGTCACTGTTGTAATCTGTCCATTTGTAGACGCCCTGACCGTCTGTCACTTTGATGTACTGGAATTCCCGCTGCGCTTCCTGTCCGTTTCCAAGTTCATAGAAAAACTGAAGGCGCATTCCGTTTTTGAAAAGCTGTTGGTTGTACAGAATATTGCCCACCACAAAGTCCTGATTCTGATCATTGGCCAGCGCTTTGTTTTCGTAAAAAAACTTTCTGTAATGGAATAATGTAGACAACTGCGTGGTTTCTGTCTTGATGATCTGGCTTTCTGCCATAACGCCAAGAATGTTGTTCATCTTCTGCAGACGGTTATCCTGAACCGAGTCGTTGCTTCGGAAATAAAGTTTCGTCATCAATTTCGTTCTGGCAGAATCGGCAATTTTTTTCTGAATGAAGAGCTCTTTCCAGCTGTAACTGGTAAGATCGAGAGTTTGGGTGACATTGTATTTTTTCTCATTATGCTCCATAGATCCGCCTAGCATCCAGCTTCCTTTTTGGCCGGCCATTTCTGTCGAAATGCCGCCACGGATAAAGTTGGTGTTCAGATCCTTAGATTTGGTATCCAGGTAGGATATTGCTGCAAGATTGTTGAATTTTCCGGTTTTCCAAACTGCGTCGAGATCGTTTTTGATGCCTTTGTAACTGTCTGTTTCCTCGAGGTAATTCAGTTTATAATTGATTTTCGAAGTTTTATTAAAATCATTAAGAAAAGAAAAGATAAAACGGTTCTGCGTGATCTGGTTGAACTCATTGGTAAGATTAAAATCTCTCCAGAAATCAACATTATTAATCCGATCCAGAATATGGAAATTCTTCTGGATTACCTGATATTCTACCATAGGCGTTCCCGTCCATGTATTTTTGCGGAAGGTTTTGTTGGCATAGATCCTTGCGGCGTAACCTATATTTTGGTCATTGTCTTTGGATGAAAATCCGTTGAGATCATAATTGCTTAATGAAACATCTGTCCCGATGACCCCTTCATTCAGCGCATATTCCACGTTTGCAGAGTAGACCTGGGACTTTTCCGGAGCCGGCAGTTTCCGAACCGCCAGATAGTCGCCCAGTCCGCTTCCCATATACTGGAAAACCCGACCGTTGTTGGTGGTTTGCTGCAATTGATAATCGCCTTTTCCGGTACCAAAATAGGTGAATGAAACCTGATAAAGCACCTGTGTCTGATCTGTTGAAAATTCGTAGTAGAACGAATTGCCGGCGAAGATTTTTCTGTAAAGAATTTTGTTGACGTCATACTCCGTCTCTACGCCGGATTGCGAGTACATCAGATTAGGATTATTTCCTGCGTTGACCAGCATTTGCTGATCTTCCTCGCTCAGATTGAGAGAAAGTGGTGCGTTTTTGTTGTCGTTTTCCATAAACCAGCTGAATCCTGCTTTCAGTTTTTCGCGCTGATGTTTTATATTTCCGGTGATCAGGAATCTCGTGTAATTTCTGTTGGTATAATTGTAAGAAACGTTGATGAAGTTCTGTTTATAAATAGGACGGAAACTGGTAAATGTGATCTCGCCGGTATTATAATTGATGACGTAGTCCTGATTCTCGCCGCGTTTCATCAAAATACCGTCGATAAAAACCTGCTCAGACCCGGAAATGATTGTAATGAATAGTTCGCCGTTTTTTCCGGTAAGCCTGTATGGTCCCTGATTGCCCTCAATCCCCTGAAAACGCATCCGGAAGAATTCACTTCTCGCAACGCCTCCGGAGACATCTACGGAAGTTTTGTTGCCGTTCTTTTCCCAAGCAGTAAGGAACTGTAAACCCATACTTCGCCTTTGATAGCGGCCGAAGTAAGTGGTTTCATCATTCAGATCCAGATGTCCGGCGCGGATGATGCTGTGATTTTTGATATTCAGCTGGAGGTAGATTTTGTCGAATTCCTGCAAAGTCTGTGTGTAGCCGTCAGCCTGAACGGGAAGATTGTGATCGGAAATAGAAGCCAAAATAGAAACATCGGGACTCAGTTTTCCTGATATCTGCATATCCATAGAACTCTGGACAGAGGATCCCTGGTTGTTTCCAAAAGTAATTCCCCGGATGATGGAACCCTTGGAATTGAGTTCGCCAAGGATTCTTTTCTTATCATTTTTTACCAGCACTTCTTCATCATAAATCACTTTATTCTGCTTTTTGATAAAGTCGAGCGTGTCTTTGGTGAAAAAATCCCTGTTGATTTTCGCGGCCAGAATACTGTCTTTTTTTAGGGTGTCTTGTTGAATATTGGGGTTTTTCCAACTGAAAATCTGTGCGTTAACCGGGGTCAGCGCAAAGAAAATCAATGTTAACAGAAAAATTTTACTTATCTTCGGCACCCTTTTGTAATGATGTGTAAAAGTACTAATAATAGGCTTTGGTACGAATTAACAATTATTTAAAACGGGAAACGGTGTCTTAAAATTGTAGTTAACATTAAAATTTTATATTTGCCAAAGACAAAATGAAAAAAAATTATTAACAATTTATATTTATATTATGACAAAATTCTATTCTTTATTGGCTGCCGTTGCTTTGACTGCAACTGTAAACGCACAAAGCACCTCAACTATTACAATCAATGTTGCTAACATTGGCGGTACTGCAGTTTTAGGAACTGGAAACTATGCGAGCGGAGCAGAAAGGACTTGGACAACAAATACGATTGATTTTGCTGGAAAAGCAATTACAGGAAACGCAGCGAATCAGCCTGCGAATCCTACCGCTGCAGGAACTTTGATCCAAAGCCAGGCTAACAATGGGGTGATCTATAACACGACTGCGTTGCCAGGGAAACTGGTAAGCGTTACCATCAACTCTGCAGGTACACCAAGAGAATCTTCACTTTTCGGAGGAAACGCAAGATTGGTAAACAGTACTACCGGCGTTTATGATGTTACCGGAGGAACTCAGGTTGGTGCAGCTTCTACCACAGGTTGGTCTGCAGATTTGACAGGATCAGATTACAGATTTTTTGCAGTGAAAAGAGGTGCAAGCGCAGGATATATCAGCTCTATCGTCATTGTATATGAAAATCCTACAATGGCTGTAGTTGATGCAGGAAAAGCTAAAGCTAATTTGGTAAAAAATACAATCGTTTCAAACGAATTGATTTTTGGAGCTGCGGCGAAAGTATCTGTTGTAAATATGAACGGTCAGGTTGTAAAAACTGCTGAAGTATCTGACAACTCAAGACTAGATGTTTCTGCTTTGCCAAAAGGAGCTTACGTCGTTACAGGTGTTGTAAACGGACAGGCTGTTTCTCAGAAAATTATCAAAAAATAACTAAGATTATCTTAAATCTAAAAAATCCGCCACCAATCTTTATTTGTGGTGGATTTTTTTTATTGATAATGATTTAAAACACGCGTAATATACCGCAGAGATTATATGCTTATTTTTGCAGCATAAAATAAAAGTGGCTGGTTTTGGATGATTAACCTAAGCAAATGGTTAATTTGTAGAGTGCCAATGCTTCGGTTTTAATTATGTTTTTGATAATTTTGACACCGTTATGTACATCAAAATCCGCTAAATTGAGTGTTAATCACCGACTATTTTTTTAATTTAATAAAAAATAAAATATAATTTTCTGAAATCCATTTTTTTATTATCTTAGCATCCCTTAACAAAAAATAATATTTAAACAATTTTTAAACTTTCATAAAATGAAAAAAATCTTTACTATTTTAAGTATTGCAGCTGTATCTTTAGTATCAGCTCAAAATTTCACAGCAACTTATGATTTCACTGAAGCTCCAGCTCCAGATAATGGTGATCTAGTTGGAACAAACCTGACAATTTCTCCTTTTACAGCAAGCGGTCTTGACGCTACAACAACTGGAAACAGATTTGCATGGACAAACGGAACAATTACTACAGCTCCTGACTTTACAAAATATTTTGAAGTAACTTTGACCCCTTCAGCTGGTAACAAAATTTCTGTTGCGTCTATGACTTTCAGAACACAGAGATCAGGAACAGGACCAAGAAATTATATTGTTAGATCTAGCGCAGATAACTATGCTACAAATCTTACAGCTTCTATCAACCCTGCAAATGCAGAATTGGAAGTAGTTCCTACTAATGTATTTCATTGGGTTAATGACGGAATCACTATCGGTCAAAACGGAAGTACAGTTGTACCAAGTGGTGTAGCTGTAAACGGTCCAGTAACTTTCAGAATTTATTTCTACGCTGCTGAAGCTGTAACAGGAACTTTCAGTGTTGATGATGTTGTTATTTCTGGTTCCATTGCTCCTAATCTTGCTGTTGCAGATTATACAAAATCAGCTTCTATGCTAGTGAAAAACACTGTAGTTGGAGAATCTATCGCTTTCGCTAAGACTGCTGATATCCAAATCATCAACGTTGCCGGACAAGTTGTAAAAGCTGCAAAAGTAACTGAAGGTTCTACACTTAACGTTTCTTCTCTTGCTAAAGGTGTTTACATCGTTACAGGAACTGTAAACGGAGAAAAAGTATCTCAAAAAGTGATCAAAAACTAAGAAAAACATTTTCTTAAAAATAGAAGGCTTCCCGATTTGGGAAGCCTTTTTTGGTATAAAAAGAATGACATTTAAAATACGCCTCGTCTCAGATTATTAATCAAAGCACCAAGATTCAGAACCAGCGTGTAACGAATTCTATAACCATAATCCTTGAAAGACGGCTCAAAACCAAGACTGGAAGCCACTGGGAAATAGACTTCCAGAAAATCCGGAATTACTTTTACCTTGATCCCGGAATCCCAGATAAACTTAGCCGCATGGTTTTTATTTTTGTAAAAGCCGGCATCTGCATACAGATTGAACCATTTCCAAAGATGAGAATCTACATTGACGCTCGTGATAAACTGATTCACAGAAGTGTTGAAAAGTGATTTGAAACCACCTTCAGCCAAGATAAACTGTTGCGAAAGAATCCCCGATGTTGCACTTTGACCAAGCAATCCATATGAAAATGAGTAGTTGGAAACCCGCGAAATGCCATAGTTGAACAGGTTATTCTTTGTCTCATTCTTAACAAAATAACCCGCAAACCAACGGAAACTTACTTTCTTGTCCTTTGCAAATTCCCAACGGTAAAATGCTTCTGCCGATATTTTTTGGAAATCCTCCATCCACTGAACGTTTGTACCGATATATTTCTCGTGAATCATGCTGTTGTCCGAGTAAGAATAGCCCAAATTCCAAAGGTTATATTTCTCATATTCATTATTGAGGATCCGGATGGGAGAGAGCTCCCGCTCATAGTAATTGTAGGAAAAGAACAAACTTCTTCCAATAGCACTTCTTGGGTTTTTATTGAAATTTAATGAAGTTGAAGCCCCAAATTTCTTATAAGCCAAATCATTGTCATAATGAAAATACGATCCCGAAACGCCAAAATTCCAGCTTCTGAAAAAACTGTCAGGTGGCAGAATTGAGTATCCAACGCCGGCAGAACCCGTAAGTTTGCCCGTCCCGGAACTGTAATACGGCGTAACAGAATAATCAAATTTCTGATCAAAAATACCTTGATTCTTAAAATTCATTCCAAAAAGAACCTTATCATAAGCATTAAATGTAAGTCTCGGTGTAATAAAGATCTCATTGTATTCCGGATTCTGTATGTCTTTAATCAGTTTGAATCTGATCTTCTTCATATTAGAAAAAATACCTTTTGTGTAGAGGTAATTGTCCCGGAAATTACTTTCAGGAAAGATGTAATCATCATTGAGTACAATCTTTTCAACCTGGTTAGAAGTTATAGTAGCGGTGTCCTTCTTTTGCTCAGTCCCTGCTTTCCAGTAAGTGGTTTTTTCCTCTGATTTGTCTTCCGTTTCTATCTTCAGAGGAATGCTTACATCTGAATTTTTACGAATACTGACGGTATAATTGTCGTCTTGTTTTTCAAATCTTTTAAGGTTAAAGTTGATTCTGTGTTTCTGAGCCATCATTTCTTTCAGAAAAGACGATTTGCCCTTAGAATGGTCATTCAGTTCCTTAAGAAAGTCAGCGCCGCCGATTTTCTTTGTGTAATTCTCCGCGAAATAATTCCTCAGAAATTGATCAAATGAATCTGCTCCTTCATATTCTGAAAGATAATTAAGAAGACTTCCTGTTTCAAACTGGCTGATTGCCGTAGTGTTGAAGTTGCTCAGCTGATAAAAAGGCGTCCCTATCTTCTGATCCAGATTTTGAGTGTAAATATAATGGTAAGCCAGTCCGTAACGCTCATTCAGTTTCAGTTTAGAAGCGTGGAATATCTTCAGAGGTTTGATTCCGAAGAGGTTGGCATTGTCCGCAAGATTGCCGATCAATTTATGATTTGGATAATTTTTCTTTAAATATTGGATTTCAAGGTAAGATTTCAGACCATTTTTCAGCCAGTGGTCTTTGGTTTTGTTGGTAATGAAAAATTCGTCCATCACCTTTTTGGAAATCGTGCTGAAATAGTCCAGATCGGTCTTCTCGTAATCGGTAAACATCTGGAATTTGAATTTCCAGAATTTGATATCATCAATCCCGATAAACTCTTCCTTTTTCATATACTTTTCTGTGATGAAAAGTTTCTCGGGAACATTTCCGGTTCTTTCTTTAATAAAAGACAATTGATTGGTAAGTACAGAACCTAATATTTGCCTCTGATATTCATTGGTTTGATAGCCGAGATCAACCTTTACATTTTGTCCTGCAATATCCAATGAAAACTCAGGGTAAAGCTCTTTTGAGATCTGGAACTCCGGATCGTTGGTAGATACACCCTGAAATTCAGATTCATTGATTTGATTAAGATTGGAAGAGATCTTCCAATACTGTGGGATTTCAAAATTCACCCTCCAAAACGAGCCTGCATTCCCGGTTTCTTCCGTGTCGCGATAAAAAGAATTGCTTTGAGATTCGTCTTCAAAAGTCTCCGGCACCAGGAAAAAATACTTTAGCAGAATATGATTGGTGTTGATGCCATAACCTGTGAAACGCGCGTCCGGAAGCTTGATCTGGTAATCCAAATCTATGGTGATGCTTTCTCCTGGCTTCAGATCCTGCGACAGAGGAATGAAAATATTTTCCTGATTGGTGTTCAGGATTTCAGAAGTAGTATTGTTGTGTGCGTAGCTGAGCCGTTCCAGTTTCCCTAGTTGATCATCTTTTGCAAAATAGAGATCGCTTTTCCGGTCTTCAATTTTTCTTTTAAGAAGCGGCGTTTTTCTCTTTTGATAAGCTGCAACCCAATTGAGAAGTTTGACCTGATTAATGGATTTCTGATGCGGATTATGATATATTAGAGTCTGCTTTACAGACAGAGACCGCTGGTCGTCACTCAGTTTTACATCCAGCCGAATGCTGTCTTGCTGAGCAATTGCCCAGAAATTAAAAGAAAACGAAACCAAGACACAAAAAAAACGCTTCATCAAGAACAATCAGTACTACCAAAACTACTAATTTTTTCTGATGAAACGTTATATAAAAAATACTTTATACTGTTTACCTTTTACAAAGTACTTAAGTAAGCCGTCCAGCCTTCATTTTTGTAGCGTAAAGCTTCCTGTTCAGGTTCGTCGGCTTTGTAAATGCCTCGCCCTACGATGATGAAATCGGTTCCGTAATTTCTGATGACATGTTCGGGAGAATTGTACTGCTGACCTTTGTCATCGCCGGTTTCGCCAAGGTTGACGCCTGGCGTGAAGAGTAAAAGTTCGTCCGAAATCTCATTTTGAGCAACACAGCCGATGATATTGGGATGGCTTTTGATCACTTTCATAGCTTCTTCGCGGTAATGCGAATCTGTCAAAGTTCCCTGAGAAGACATTCCTAAAATCGCCACAACGCCAACATTCATAAAGCAATCCAGGCTTTTGCTGCCACCAATGACGTGTGAAGTAACGAGATCTGCCCAATTTGATATCTTGAAGGTTCCGTAAGAAAACTGTAATTCCTGCGTGCTGCCAATATCGGCAAATTTGCGGTCTTCCATCAGTAGGAAGTTGTGTTTTGTAGCCAGATCCTTTAATGGAAGGATGGTTTCATCAGCATCAAAATCATTCAGGATATCAATGTGAGTCTTCAACGCCACGATATGCGGACCTACGAAATCAGCGAATGCCAATAATTCTTTGGTGGTGATGAAATCTGCAGAAGCGATGAGATTCGACCTTTTTTCAATAGCAATTTCGAGGATTTTTTTGGCGAAAGAATTTTCAGCAATTTCCAGTTTTTGCTCGTAAGACAACCGCTTTTTTTCTTCAAAAACGACCTGATTTCCACTCACGAAATCTCTGATTCTCGCCACTTCATCTTCATCAATATAATTGACTTCTCGCAGAATCTCTACCACTTCAGTGATGTTGAACAGCGAATGGACTCTGTAGCCACTGTCTTCCAGCTTCTCTTTTCCGCCTTGTTGTCTATCCAAAACCACTACGATGTCCGCGACTTTGATGCCTTCATTTTCCACTTCCTCGATGGTTTCTACCAAGGATTTTCCGGAGGTGATGACGTCTTCAACTAACAAGCAGTTTTGGCCTTTTTCATAGATGCCTTCAATCAGTTTTTTAGTGCCATAAGCTTTGGCTTCTTTTCTTTTGATAATGAGTGGAATAAAACTTTCCAGAGACATTGCTGTTGCCATCGGAAGTGCCGCATAAGGAACGCCGCAGATGATGTCAAAATTATCCAGCGGAAGCATTTCCAAAAGATAATTGGCGAGTTTTTTAAGGATCTTTGGATCGGAAGCTAGCGGACGAAGATCCACATAAAACGGACTTTCAATCCCGCTTTTCAGTGTGAAACGCCCAAATTTGATAATCCCAAGTTTGTAGCACTCGAGGAAGAATTCTTTTTTACTTTCCATTTACTTTTCTTAGATTTTTACAAATTTAAGGCGAATTTTCAGACTGAAAAAATGAGAAATAAGAAAGTTTTCGAGAGCCTCAGACCGACAATGTTGAAAAAGTCTTCGACAGGGTTTATATTGAACGGAGTCGAAATGCTCATACTGACACTTTTATTCACATGCGATTGATATTAGATGTCACACTGAGCGGAGTCGAAGTGTTTTTAATTCTCTATTCTCTCCACTTCGGATTCACAGCAAAAATCTTTTCATTGATTTTACAATTCTCAGAATGTGCGCCTTTCAGAAATCCAATGCTCATCAAAAACTCACCCACGATCTCGCCACCTGTAAATTTGAAAGTCTTTTTGAACAGTTTTACCCATTCTTCCTTAGTTTTCGGATGATGATGCTCCAGCCATTTTTCGAACGAGCCAAATTCCTTTTTCAGTTCCAAGATGGTTTTCGCATTTTCTATCGCTGCATTCACTTTCAACTTATTTCTGATAATTCCCGGGTCAGATAGCAGTCTTTCACGGTCAACTGCTGTGTAGGCCGCAATTTTTTCGATACTGAAATTACTGTAAGCTTTTCGGAAAGAATCTTCTTTTTTTAAAATCGTTTCCCAGCTGAGTCCGGCTTGGTTGATTTCCATAATCAGTCTTCCAAATAGTTCGTTATCATTATGAATGGGGAAACCGTAGTGTTTGTCGTGGTAATTTTTGTGCAGCGCTTTTCGCTCCTCGGGCTGCATGGTTTCTATGGCCTGGCAATATGACATCTGATTTGTAGTAAAATTTAGAGAGTAAAGATAATTAACACGTAATCATTAACAATTAAAATTTACAATTTCTTATCTTCGTCCAAAGCTTTTTTAATAATGACAAAACAAATTTCTTTCTTTTTTACGCTCTGCTCTTTTTTCTTAATTAATGCTCAGATCGAAGAAAAAAAACTCGACGAACTGATTCAGAATTCACTTAAAACTTTCGATGTTCCCGGAATGTCCGTAGGAATTGTAAAAGACGGAAAAGTGGTTTATGCCAAAGGTTTCGGTGTTCGTTCACTTAAGAATAATCAGCCGATGGACGAGAATTCGTTGGTGGGAATTGCGTCTAACAGTAAGGGTTTTACCTGCACGGCTTTGGCGATTCTGGCAGATGAAGGCAAAATCAACTGGGACGATAAGGTCACAAAATATATTCCTGAATTTCAGATGTATGACCCATACGTTTCGCAAAATGTAACGATTAAAGATTTAATCACACACAGAGCCGGTCTTGGTTTGGGACAAGGCGATTTGATGTTTTTCCCGGAAGGCGGAAATCTGACTGTAAATGAAATCGTTCACAATGTACGTTACTTGAAACCTGAAAATCCTTTCAGAACCACTTTAGACTATAATAATATAATGTTCGTCGTTGCTGGCGAAGTGATCCATAGAGTTTCTGGTTTGCAATGGGCAGATTTTATCGAGCAGAGAATTATGAAACCTGTCGGAATGACGGCGAGTTTCGGAAGTTATAAAAAAGCAGTTGCTGCCAATTCTCAAAATATCATCGATGCACACGCACCAATTGACGGAAAGGCGATTGCCGTTCCACACGACTGGAATGATACGGCAAATGCAGCTGGCGGAATTTTGAGTAATATTAAAGATATGACCACTTGGGCAGATTTTCTCTTGAATGGTTTTGTGACCAAAGACGGAAAACGTTTGGTTTCTGAGAAAAATGCGCACGAACTTTGGAGTCTTCAGATTCCGGATAAAGTAGGAATCACTTCGCCTTATGACACCCATTTTTATGGTTACGGTTTGGGTTGGTTTTTGAGTGATGTGAAAGGTCATTTACAGGTTCAGCATTCTGGAGGTTTGATAGGTACTGTAACACATTTCACCCTGATTCCGGATATGAAATTAGGAATTGTGGTTTTGACCAATCAACAGTCCGGAGCCGCTTTTTCCACCATTACAAATTCTGTGAAAGATGCTTATCTGAAAATTGAAAACCGCGATTGGCTGAAAATCTATGGTGATAGAAATAAAAAGAATGAAGCATTTTTCGCCAAACAAAAGAAAGACGTTTACGACAAAGCTGCAAAGTTCAAATCTGATTTGAAAGACGACCAGTTCATTGGTTGGTACAAAGACGAATGGTTTGGAACTGTTGAGGTTACGAAAGCAGGGAAAGGCTACAGAATTATCAGTAAATCTTCTCCAAGGCTGAAAGGCGACTTGATTCCCTATTCTGCCAATTCTTTTATAGTGAAATGGGACGACAGAAGTTACGACGCCGATGTTTTCTTCACTTTAAATTTTGACGAAAATGGAAAAGCTGTTTCAGCGAAAATGAAACCTATTTCTGATATTACGGATTTTAGTTTTGATTTTGAGGATTTGGATTTGAAGAAGGTTAATTAATGGAAAACCTACAAAATCATAAAACCGAAATCTCCGAAAAAGGATTTACGATCATCAACGATATTTTTTCTGAGAAAGAAATTAGTCAAATAATCGATGTCATTGATTCCATCGATACTTCAAAGGAAACTTTCAGGAAATCGGAAGATCTTTTTGCGATAAGACAATTTTTGAAAGAAGTTCCGGAAAGTCATCAATTTATTTTTAATGACAACATCAGGAAAATCATTAATGAAATCTTTGGAAACAATTATTTTGTGGTCAAAAGCATCTATTTTGATAAACCTGAAAAATCAAATTGGTACGTTTCCTATCATCAGGATTTGACGATTTCGGTTGATAAAAAATTGGATTTAAAAGGTTTCGGGCCTTGGACGACCAAGCAGAATCAATTTGCCGTTCAGCCACCAGTCGATTATTTGAAAAATATCTTTACAATTAGAATTCATTTGGATGACACCGATGAAAATAATGGTGCTTTAAAAGTAGTTCCAAATTCCCACAGCAAAGAAATCTACAGGCCGGAAACCATCGACTGGAATTTAGAAACCGAAGAAATCTGCTCCGTGAACAAAGGCGGAATTATGATTATGAAACCATTAATTCTTCACGGCTCAAACCGAACCACCAATAATCAAAAACGCAGAGTCATCCACATCGAGTTTTCGAATATGGAATTGCCTGAGGAAATCAATTGGTCGGAAAGATTGAATTGAAATTTAATTATATAAACTCGGTTTACAAAAACTGGCCTTTATTTTGGTCTTTTACCAATATCTTGAGAAGCATTGAAAACTGCTTTTACTAGAATGAGTTTATTAGTTTCATCAATTTGATAAAAAATAATGTACGGATATTTTGAGAACGTTAGACCTCGAAAATCTTTGTAATAAATTTGGAAAAACGGATTTTGTACAATTTTCTTTAAAGTCAATTCATAATCTTCGAAGAAATTCCGAGCTACTTTTAACGAAGCTTCTTTTTTGTAATAAGCGACAGCTTTTCTTACATCGGCTTTTGCTACGGGGGAAATTTTGACATTATAAGCCATATTCTTTTTTCAATTCAGCTACAAAAGCATCATTGTCCTGATATTCTGAAATAGGCAAATCTTCTTGGGCATCCAGTATTTTCTTTTGTTCTTCGGAAAGTTCAAATATACTGGTTTCCTCAGCAATATTTGGGTATTGTTTTTTCAATTTTTCCCATTCCTTGATGGGGATGAAAACGCCCGTTGGTACGCCGTTGTGGTCTTCGATTACTTGTGCTTTCATTGTTCTGAATTTTCAGTGAATCATCTTCTATCAAAATTACAATTTTTTATTAAATCAAAAAGCCTTTCAAAGTTTTAACTCGGAAAGGCTTTTGTTATGTTGAATTTAAGAGTTTAAATCTCTTTAAACTGCAGATTCTGCTCTTTAATTTGTTGAGCTTCCAATTCTTTATAGTAACCGGTTTCCAGTTTTTTATAAATGGATTCGAAAGCGGTTAATGTTTCGTTAATCTCAGCATCTGTGTGAGAAGCGGTTGGAATCAATCTTAATAAAATCATTCCTTTTGGAATCACCGGATAAGAAACAACTGAGGTGAAAATACCATAATTTTCTCTAAGGTCTCTCGCCAAAAGCATTGCCTCAACAGGATTTCCCTGGATGAAAACCGGCGTTACACAGGTGTTGGTGTCGCCAAGATTGTAACCGATTTTTTTAAGTCCGCCTTGTAGTTTTTCAACGTTTTCCCAAAGTTTAGCTTTTATTTCCGGCCTTGTTCTCAGAAGCTCCAGTCTCTTCAAACCTCCGATTACCATTGGCATGGTCAAAGATTTTGCAAAGATCTGAGATCTAAGATTGAATTTCAAATAACGGATGATTTCTTTGTTTCCTGCAAGGAAAGCGCCGAATCCAGCCATAGATTTTGCAAAAGTCGAGAAATAGACATCAATCTCATCCTGACAGCCTTGCTCTTCTCCGGCACCGGCGCCAGTTGCACCAAGTGTCCCGAATCCGTGTGCATCATCCACCAAAATTCTGAAACCATATTTTTCTTTAAGCGCAATGATCTCTTTTAATTTCCCTTGCTGCCCTCTCATTCCGAAAACACCTTCCGTAATTACAAGAATTCCGCCGCCGGTTTCTGCAGTTACTTTTTGTGCTCGTTGAAGGTTTTTTTCAAGGCTTGCGATATCGTTGTGTCTGTAAGTAAAACGTTTCCCGGAATGCAATCTTACGCCGTCCACGATACAAGCGTGAGAATCTACATCATAAACAATGACGTCATTTCTGGAAACCAAAGCATCGATGCAAGACACCATTCCCTGGTAACCGAAATTCAATAGATAGGCTGATTCTTTCTGAACAAATTCTGCCAGTTCTCTCTCCAATTGCAAATGCTGATCGGTCTCACCAGACATTGCTCTTGCGCCCATTGGATAAAACATTCCGTATTCTGCAGCTGCTTTTGCATCTGCTTCCAAAACTTCAGGATGGTTGCAAAGTCCCAAATAATCATTGGCGCTCCAGAAGATCACATCTTTCCCCTGAAACTTCATTCTCGGGCCAATCGGGCCTTCCAGTCGTGGGAAAATATAATAACCTTCTGCATAATCTGCAAATTGTCCCAAAGGACCCGGATTCTGTTTTATTCTTTCAAAAATGTCCATTTTTCTAACTGATATTTTATTGTCATCGGACTTAGCCGACGCTATTGAGTCTTTTATCTTTACTCTATTATCTTTATTTTACTTGATAATTTCTGTTTTGAAAATCTCATCGTAATTGTGGAAACAATTGTTGATAAAACCTTGCTCCTCCATCCACTTGTCGCTGTACACTTTGGTAATGTATCGTGAGCCGTGATCGGGGAATATTAATACAATCAGATCATCACTTTTAAACTCGTGAGAATTGGCATATTGGATTAAAGCCTGAGTGACTGCTCCGGTTGTATAACCGCCCATAATAGCTTCTTTCAAAGCAATCTCGCGGGTTCTGTAAGCGGACATTTCGTCATTCACTCTTACATATTCATCAATTTTATCGAAAAGAAGTGCGCCTGGAATTAAATTTTTCCCAAGACCTTCAATCTGATAAGGATGGATTTCTGTTTTATTAATTTTTCCTGTCTCGTAGTATGTTTTCAGGATAGATCCGTCTGCATCTACACCGATGATTTTGATATCAGGATTCTGTTCTTTCAGATATTTTGCAGTCCCGGAAAGTGTTCCTCCGGTTCCTGTACAGGCGAAAAGATGGGTTATTTTTCCGTCGGTTTGATTCCAAAGTTCAGGACCAGTAGTCTGGTAATGCGCATCGATATTCAGCTCATTAAAATACTGATTGATATAAACCGAGTTCGGCGTTTCCTTTGCCACTCGCTTAGCTACTTCATAGTACGATCTGGGATCATCTGCCGGAACAGAAGCCGGACAAACGTAAACCGTTGCGCCAAGTGCTTTCAGATAAGCTATTTTTTCGGCTTTAGTTTTATCACTTACGGCCAGGATGCATTTGTAACCTTTTACGATACATACCATTGCAATAGAAAATCCGGTGTTTCCGGACGTTGTCTCTACAATGACAGAATCGGGTTTCAAAAGACCTTTTTTCTCTGCATTTTCTATGATGTGAAGGGCAATTCTGTCTTTCGTAGAATGGCCGGGATTATAAGACTCCAACTTAGCGTATACTGTCGCAGGAATGTCCTTGGTAACGTGATTCAATTTGACCAACGGCGTGTTGCCAATCAAACCAAGAATATTATCGTATACATTCGTCATTTTATATCATTTTTCTCTCAAAAACTGTCTGCAAAAATAAAAAAAAAATTGCAATGTTTTTTACTTTTGATATACTAATATGATATAAGTCTGATATATTGCAACTTAATCCGCCACATCTCCGTTTTTTGTGTAAAAATCTAAACTTTAATTTTTGTTAAAAACACCGATAACTAAATCAAAAATGTTAATTTCGCCGATATTTCTTGTTATCATATGAAGAACTGGACTTTTAAACAGTGGAACACCATTCTCGGATGGGTTGTTTTCGCAATTGCATTCATCACTTATTTATCGACAATAGAACCCAATTTCAGTTTCTGGGACTGCGGAGAATATATTTCTTCTGCTGTGAAGCTGGAGGTGACGCACGCTCCCGGAGCTGCACTTTTCCAATTGATAGGCGCCGTAGCTGCACTTTTCGCATTTGGTGACGGACAGAATTATTCTTTGGTCATCAATGCGATGTCTGCCTTGTGTAGTGCTTTTACTATCTTGTTTCTGTTCTGGACCATCACACATCTGGTGCGAAGATTACTCAATAAGGAATTCGAAAATATCACAGTATCCGAAGAAATTGCCGCTTTGTTTTCAGGTGCTGTAGGTGCTTTGTGTTTCACATTCTCAGATTCATTCTGGTTTTCTGCAGTGGAAGGCGAGGTTTATGCAATGGCGAGTATGTTCATTGCTCTGATTGTGTGGCTGATTACCAAATGGGAAAACGAATATCTTGAGAAAGACAACGAACGTTGGATCATCCTTCTGTTCTTCATTATCGGACTTTCCGTTGGCGTTCACATGATGTGTATGCTGGCTCTGCCTGCGGTCTGCCTTATTTATTATACAAGAAATTATAAGTTCACCTGGAAATCATTTCTGATTGCCAATGCTGTGACTTTATTAATATTAGTCATTGTTTTCAAAATCATATTCCCGGTCATTATGACGCTGTTCGGGAAATCTGAGGTGTTCTTTGTGAATGGACTTGGTTTGCCATTCCATTCCGGGACCGTTTTTGCCTTCGTGATTTTGATTGTCCTTTGTTATCTACTAATTACTTATACAAGAAAAACAGGGAAATCTCTGTATCAGACGATCGCTTTATCAGTCGTTTATATGATGATCGGATTCTCTTGCTGGCTCGTGATCCCAATCCGTGCCAATGCCAATCCGCCGATGAACCTCAATGATCCGGATAATGCTTTGGGAATGCTGGATTATTACAACCGTGAGCAATACGGCGACTGGCCAACCATCTACGGCCAAAATTACACCGCATATCTGGATCCAAACGGCATCCAGAAAAATGAAGACGGCAGTTACAAAACTCAGAAAACAGGCGATACCTACGAGAAGGATGCGCAGACAGGACGCTACCGTCTGGTAGGAGAGAAGTTCAATTATGTCTTCAGCCCGGAGCATGTCAGCTTATTTCCAAGAATGTTCAGTGAAGACAAATCGGTGATGCCCAATTACATCTCGATGTATGGCGCTCCGGATTTTACGTTCAATTACGGGAATGAGCAGGTTGCAGAAAGTGCCGAAGCCAAACAGTTCTTTGACGAGCTCCGTCAGAAATTCGACAATGGTACCATCAAAATGGATGATTACCTGAAGGCTAAACAATTCGGACTGATCAATGTGCAGCGTCCGACTCTGGCTCAGAACCTTGATTATTTTATCACTTTCCAGAATTATTTCTACTTCGTAAGATACCTGCTTTGGAATTATTCCGGTCGCCAGAATGATGTGGAAGGTCATATGGAAAACACCAACGGTAACTTTATCACCGGGATTCCTTTTATTGATAATAATATGTGGGGCGATCAGGCAGAGATGCCGGCCAAGTTCCAGAATGAAAGTACGGTGAAGTTCTTTATGCTGCCGTTGATCCTTGGACTGATAGGCTTTTTCTTCCAGCTCAACAGAGATTTCGGAAGATTCTATGCTGTATTGTCACTGTTCATTTTAACCAGTGTAATGATCGTCTTTTATACCGGAATGAAACCTTTTGAACCGCGGGAAAGAGATTACGCCATGGTCGGCTCCTTCTACGCTTTTGCCATTTGGATAGGTCTTGGCGTTGCCGCTATCTATTGGCTGCTCCTTAAAAAAGTACAGAAAAGAGGCGCTCAGATTTTAGTTGGTGTTCTGTTACTAGGTATTCCACTGATGATGGGCTTCCAGAACTATAATGTGCATGACAGAAGCGAGCGTTATGCAGCTTACGATTACGCTTATTCAAGTTTAAAATCGCTGCCAAAAAATGATATAATGTTCGTTTACGGTGACAACGATACCTATCCGGTTTGGGCTATTCAGGAGACTGAAGAGTTCCGTCCCGATGTGAAAGTGGTCAATTTCACTTTGCTTTCCACACCTTGGAATATAGATCAGGTGAAGAGAAGAACTTACAACGCAATGCCTGTTCCGTCTACTTTGACCCACGAGGATTACCGTGAAGGTGCCAATGATCAGGTTTATATGATGTCTAAAGACGACTGGAACAATATCTTTTCCAATCTAAAAGATCAAGGCGCGCCGGATACGCAGTTTGCAGCATTCAGAAAGTACCTTACACAGGATTCTATCACATTGAAAGAGGCTGTCAACTTTCTCAAAATGAAGTCGCCCGAAAAAGATGAGATTATAAAAATGATCTTCGGCGAGGAGCGTTTCGAGAAATTTAACTTCCTTCCTGTGACCAAGTTTGTGCTTCCTGTCAACGTAAATAATGCGGTAAAAGCAGGAATTATAACGCCTGCAGAAGCGCTGAAAGCAGAAAAGCAAATCATCATCGATTACAAAGGCTCCAGTATGTTCAAAAATAATATGCTGATGATGGATATCCTTGCCAACTTCGACTGGAAGCGTCCTATCAACTTCTCAAGTGGTGGAATTTATGATGGCAGCAATTTATTTTTCCTTTCAAACTACCTTAAATTTGATGGTTTCAGCTACAGATTGGTTCCTATCAAAACAGAAGAATCGGTAGACGGCGAACTGGGAATGGTGAATGCAGACGAACTCTACAAAACGGTTAAAAACTACAGATGGGGGAATTTCAAAGACTTGAAAACACACTTCGATGAAACCTGTACGCAGAATATCGTAGGCTACAGATCATCTGCAAGCCGCGCTGCAGAAGCGTTGGTCTTGAAAGGCGAAAAGAAAAAAGCGATAGAAATTCTGGATCTTGCCAACCGCGAGATTCCGGTTTCTAAATACGATGATCCAAGATCTCTCAGCTCGATTGTCTACGCCTACATTGTGGCAGGGCAGGAGCAGAAAGGCCTCAAGCTGGCAGAAGATCTCAAAAAAGGCATCTTCCAGGAGTATGATTATTACACCAGACTGTCACCTAAATTCCAGGTGTATGCAGGCCGTCAGATGAGAACCAAACCAATGGAATATTCCCTGGTGGTGGGCGCTGTATCGGATGCGTACGTCAAGATCGGGCAGAAGGACAAAGGCTATGCTTATCTGGTCAACTCCCTGAATGTTATCGATAAAAGATTCGATGTTTTCATTAAGGATCTACAGGAGATGGGCAAAGAAAAAGCCTTCAAAAAGTCGGAAGACGTGCAGAAAGTCACCACTTTCTATTCTTATCTCTTCGATATTATGAAAGATTACGACACGACCTATGAAGCCGAAAAGATGGATCAGATTACAAAAAAACTGATGAAGGTCACCCAATAAATAAAAACGTCCCGCTATTACGGGACGTTTTTATTTTGCAGATGGAACTGGTTTATCAGAAACTAAATCCCGCTGTCCATCAGAACTTTTTTAATTGTTAATGGTTAATTATAAATTACTAATTAACCATTAACCATTAACCATTAACCATTAATTTTGCTATCAACCATCAACCATCAACCATCAACCATCAACTATCAATCATGAACAATTTCTGCGCATTTCTCCGTGGTGTCAACGTCAAAGGAACCAATATGAAAATGGCTGAGGTCTGCCAGGTTTTTGAGGAAGCCGGAATGCAGAAGGTCTCGTCTGTACTGGCCAGCGGCAACATTCTGTTTCAGTCAGACAGAGATGCGGTGGCGATAAAGAAAATCCTTGAAGAAGCAATGTCTACTCATTTCAGCTATGAGGCATTTCTATTCATCAGGGACGAAAAGGAAATCAATTCGATTTTCAACAATGATCCTTTCCAGCCCATAGAAAACTTTCACAATTACATCTTTATCGGAACCGGAAAGGTAGAAGAAATATTGATGGAAGAATTCCAAAAAGCTGATAAGGAAGAAGGCGAGCAGGGACAGATTATCGATAATGTTTTCTACTGGCAAGTGCCCAAAGGGCAGACCCTCAACTCAACATTCGGCAAGATTCTCGGCAGGAAAAATCTCAAAGACCAGATGACAAGCCGTAATAGCAATACGTTTGAAAAGATCATCAGAAAATTCTCCTGAGATCGGCCCGGATCAGCTTTGCTGCCTGATTCCGAGTGCATTTTTATAAATGTCGATTTCCTTTCTGAGATCGGCAATTTGCTGTGTTTTTTCTTTCAGCTCCTTCACGATGTCGGCGTTCTGATTCAGCTCCATTCCGGCAGGATAGTGGTTGGCGATCTCCAGCAGAAAGTCGTGCTGCAATTCTATTCCCAAATCCCACAGGATCCCGAACTGCAGAGAAGAACGGCGGAGGTAGACGCTGACGCCGGTAGAGTTGATGCCCATCCGGCGGGATAGTTCTGCCGCCGAGATGCCTTTTGCCGCCATTGTTTTTCTTACAAGAGCGCCAATGTGAGGGTGCGGATGCACCTTGTTTTCCTGATACTTTCTAATAGTCATCTTTTTGTGTTTTGTGATTACAAATATAAATTTTTAATGCATATTTTATCATCCTGTAAACTATTTTAGAGGATAAGTTAGATTCACAGCGTTAATACAGGTTTGATGCTATCTTAAACCGGTCTATCTCGGTTTTAAACATCTTTGACCCTCTTACAAAAGCGGGTGCGATAGGTTTTAAAATTAGATTATCAGGTTTAATGCATAGTATGAAAGGTTTTAAGTAGGGTCATACAGGTATTAAACATACTCGTGCATATTTAAGACCACGATTTTGAGATTGTTGTTGTTAAAATGACTGAGCATTACTTTCAGTTCTTTTCAGGGAATCAAAATTTCGTCTCACTGCAGAATTAATTATCTAGTCTGAAAAATAGGCGCGACTAAGTTGTTTATAAGTTCCATAATTTAAATACTTTTGAGAAAAAACTACTATGAAACAATTTCTGATTTCTGTGATGATGATCTGTTTTACACAGATCTCTGCTCAAATGAAGATTCCGGCAGATCTTACTTTCACAACGCCTTTCTACAAGGCCGAAGACCAATACATCGTTTTCTCGCCAAAACCGGAGGATAAAGATCTATCACTCGGCGTTCCCTATTTTGATCCGTCGGCAGGGTATAGCTACAGATATTTAGGAAATCTAAAGGTTGAAAACGATAAGTTGATCTATACACCAAGCGACAGAAATTCTGCCATTACAGCCAGGTGGCAAAATCTGGAGCTGAAAGTGGCTGTACTTTCCGGCGAGCGGGTCACAGCTTTAAATCTGCCATTATACCCGGAATTTCTGGCGGGATATCAGACAGATATGCTGGACAGGGATTTTCTGCTGGAGAAGCTGAGTGCCATGAATGGTGCAGGCTATTCCAATCTTGCACTTGCGGATCTCGAGAAATTAAGAAAGGAACATTACCAATCTGCTAAGTTTTATTTTGAACTCGCTTTTGCATATAATGCGCTGGGGCAATTTACAAAAGCTGAAGAAGCGGTCAAAGAAGCCGAGCAGAATAACTTCCACGATGAGCTGATGATCAAAGAAATGCATTTTGCCCTGCTGCATCAGGATAAGTTGGTTGCAGCTGCGGATTATCTTGAAAAGAATTTCAAGAATTTCAAATCAAAATTTTATAAGAGTGAGGGAATTGTGAATCAGATTATCAGTTTTTATAATAGCAAGGATGGTGAAAATACTGAAAAGTGGATCAAAATCTACAAAAATGAAATAGGAGAAGATCAGTACAAATCCCGGGTAGAGGACATCGCAATCAAACTGAAAAAGGACAAAGCATAATTCTGACGTCATTCTCTGAGCGATTAAAACCTCATCCATAATTCCTTTCAAATCCGTACATTTGTACTTTGATTTTGGATTAAAAATAAGTCTTAAATCTAATTTTTTAACCTTTAATTTCTACCAATAAATGATACAGTATCTAGATAATATCCATCACAAAGATTCCAAAAACTTCTTCCTGATCGCCGGACCCTGCGCAATTGAGGACGAAACAATGGCTTTGCAGATCGCAGAACACATCGTGAAGCTTTCTGATAAATACAATATTCCTTATATCTTCAAGGGTTCTTTCAGGAAAGCCAACAGAAGCCGCGTGGATTCCTTCACAGGCATCGGTGATGAAAAAGCGCTGAAGATCCTCAGAAAAGTAGGTGAGACCTTCGATGTTCCCACCACCACAGATATCCACGAAAACGGACACGCTGCTATGGCTGCAGAGTATGTAGATGTTTTGCAAATCCCTGCATTTCTGGTAAGACAGACAGATCTGCTGATTGCCGCAGCCGAAACAGGAAAAGCGGTGAGCCTGAAAAAAGGACAGTTCCTTTCTCCGGAAGCAATGAAATTTGCAGTGCAGAAAGTGAGAGATTCCGGAAATGATAAAACGGCCATTATAGAAAGAGGCAACTCCTTCGGATACACAGATCTGGTGGTAGATTTCCGGGGAATTCCTACGATGAGACAATATTCTCCCGTGATTCTGGATGTGACGCATTCTCTGCAGCAGCCAAATCAGAACTCCGGTTTTACCGGCGGCCGTCCCGAGCTGATAGAAACAATTGCCAAGGCGGGAATTGCTGTGGGCGCAGACGGCCTCTTCATAGAGACGCATCCAGACCCTTCTGTGGCGAAATCTGACGGTGCCAATATGCTGAAACTGGATCTTCTGGATGATCTTCTGGGAAAACTGACAAGAGTAAGAGAAGCAATATTATAGAAATAAGAGTCCGGTGATGCCGGACTTTTTTATAGAATTGATAAACATAGGAAGGAAATTAAAGCAAACAAATTATATTTCTGCATAACATTTATAAATAGTATTCCGTTTTTTAGATTAATTGCTATTTTTGCCATTCCCGATTTGTTTAAAATATAACCGACAATAAAAAAACCACAACATTGAAAAACTATATTCTCGTCATTCTTTTGTTCCTGCCGCTTGCGGCATTTTCCCAAGTCAATCTAAAAGTGCTGGACGAAGAAGGGAAACCGGTTTCCGAAGCAGAAGTCCTTTATAACAATCAAAACTATCAGACCGATAAGAATGGCTATATCAAAGTACCCATCTCGGAATCTGAACAGACGCTGACTGTACGCAAAGAAAACTTTAAAGGCTTTTCTAAAGTCATTAAAACATCTCCGAAAACCCAGAATCTGAATGTTCTGTTTTTACCGGCTATCAAAGAGAATGAAATTCAGGAAGTTGTTTTTCAGAAGACAGCTAAGAACAGGACCAACGATATTACCTCTATAGAAATCTCTGCGGCAGAGGCCAAAAATGTGATCTCGCTTTCCGGCGGTCCCGAAACATTGCTGAAAACTTTGCCATCTGTCAATTCCAATGCAGAGCTCAGTTCACAATATATGGTGAGAGGCGGGAGTTATGATGAGAATCTTATTTATATCAATGATATTGAACTTTACAGGCCGTTTCTGATCAGAAATTCGCTGCAGGAAGGGATGAGTATTGTCAATCCCGATATGGTGTCATCGATCAACTTTTCTGCCGGAGGTTTTGAGCCGAGATATGGTGATAAGATGTCCTCCGCACTCAACATTTATTACAGACAGCCGACCAAGTTTGAAGTGTCGGGAGAAGCCAGCCTTATTGGCGGAAGACTTACCACAGGCTTTGCTTCCAAGGATAAAAAATTCACAGGGCTGGTTTCCGGCCGTTACAGAAATACAAATCTGGTTTTGAATACCCTCAATGAAGATACCGATTTCAATCCGCAGTATATGGATTTGCAGACTTATCTTAATTATCAGTTCAGTGAAAAATGGTCTCTGTCATTCTTAGGCTATTATGCTAAGAACGATTATAAGATGGTTCCTAAAGAGAAAGAGGTGGACTTCGGAAGTGTGCTTCAACCTCTCAGACTGACGGTTTTCTACAACGGACAGGAGGATGACCAGTACAAAAATATGATGGGCACGGTAAGTGTGAACTTCAAACCTAGCAAAAAGTGGCAGTTTTCTTTGGATAATTTTGCTTATCAGAACAGAGAAAGAGAGTATTACTCTATTGGATCCGGCTATATTCTGGAAGCTTTTGACGAGGAAGGAAATCCTGTTGCAGGCTACGACGCCGGCGGACAGATAGATCATGCCAGAAACGACCTGTTAGTAAGAGTCGCAGGTTCGCAGTTCAGAACCAAATTTTCACCGGATGTGAATACCGATTTGGAAATGGGTATCAAATATGAGAGAGAAAGCATCAAAGATTATACAAATGAGTGGCAGTTTGTAGATTCTATCGGGTACAGCAATCCAAGGGATTTTGTGCTTCCGGGAAATCTGGACACTTCCGGCCTCAATCTTAATTATAATATTGCAGGAAGAAACAACATTAATCCAACCAGAATTTCTGCTTATGCACAGTTCTCCAAAAAATTCTATTGGGGCAGCAACAGGATTTTTGTAAATGGTGGTGCTAGGGTGCAGAACTGGAGCTTCAACAAACAGACTTTGTTCAGCCCGAGAGCGCAGTTTGCCATCAAACCGAACTGGGATATGGATATGCTATTCCGCGTAGCTGGAGGTGTATATTACCAGGCGCCTTTTTACAAGGAAATCAAAGATCTCACCGGAGCATTCAATGCTGATATTACGGCGCAGAAATCTTACCAGATCATCCTTGCCAACGATTATGAATTCAAAATAAAGGAAAGAAACTTCAAACTGACGACTGAAGCTTACTATAAAAAAATGGAAAACCTCATTCCTTATTATCTGGATAATGTGAGGGTTCGCTATTCCGGTAAAAATAACTCCGAAGGTTACGCTTACGGTCTGGATGCCAGATTGTTCGGACAGTTTGTGCCAGGGATTGATTCCTGGGTTTCCGCAAGTTATGCCAGAGTTTATGAAAATATAGAGGGAATGGGCTATATCCCGAGACCTACAGATCAGCGTTTCCGTTTCTCTATGTTTTATCAGGATTATATGCCGAAGTTTCCAAGTATGAGAGTAAACCTGACCCTGACATATGCCAGCGGACTGCCATCGGGAACGCCTGTTTTGTTTGATGCTTCAGGATTGCCGGATTATCTGGCGGCTTACCGTTATCAGAAAACTTTGCCAGCGTACAAAAGAGTTGATATTGGTTTGACGAAGGTTTTTATAGATCAGAAGGACAATAAAGCGAGTGGCAACTTCTGGGGCAAATTCAAAGAACTGACTTTGGGTGTTCAGATTTTTAATGCCTTTAATATCAATAATACCATTGCCAACCAGTGGATCAGCGATGTCAATTCTTCACCGCAATTATATTATCCTGTTCCTGTACGACTGACAGGCAGATTCTTCAATGTAAAATTGGAATTCAAATTGTAGTGACTTAGGCAAATAAAAAGTTATGAAACAGTCTCAAAATCTTTCAGAATTATCAAATGAAGAATTAATGAAGGCTCTGAAGCAGGCGAAAACGATGTACATTGCGTTTTTGGTGATTTTTTTCCTGCTGCTTGTGACCTGCCTGTACATCACGGCTACGAAAGGTTTCGGTGTTTTCACCGTCATTCCGATAGCGTTTATCCCGCTTGTGATTGCCAATATTTTCAGCTTCGGAAAAGTAAAAGAAGAGGCGAAAAGCCGGAATCTGTATTGATGTTTCCAACAAAATGTAAAAGCTTCCAGTCTAGAATTGGAAGTTTTTTTTTGTTTACATTCTCCAAAGACTCCAGTCGGATTTTATACCTGCAGGATTGATCGTTTTTACCCTTTCGTAAAATTCCAGAAAACCTTTGTTCCAGATCGTGTAATTATGCGCGAATTTGAAGGTGAGTTCTTTGTTCTCATGATTGATTTTGACCTGCCAGATGCTGCTGTTATTAATTCTCACATCGGTTCTGCTGATTTCTGTAATGTCTTCCAGATTGAATTTTGCTGTCTGACTGTTGGCATTTACAGCGTAGAAATGAGTATTGTCAAAGTAAAATTCATCATCGCTGAGCAGTTTTTTTTCCAATCCGAAAAGAAAAGGTTTTTTTGATATCTGAATCAAATTTCCACCGCCTGAATCAGTGTAGCTGAGGTGTTGTTCTTTCGGCTTGAAACCGGCAAAATATTTTTTATAAAGTTCACGCCCCAGGAGAAAGGAAAAAACAAGGCCCGAAATCAGAATTATTAGCAGAAACGCATCGCTTGCAGGATCTACTGTTAATGTAGTTGTAACTATGATTATGACGTAGCAGATGCTGATCAGCAGTATTCTTTTTACCATATTTTTGTATTCATTTTGATTAAATCCATATTTTTTACTCTAACGGAAACTCTTTCTCCTGTATCGCTTCCAGTTTTTCGCTTATGTTTTTGAAGATTTCGCTGTCCCATCCATTCGTAACGGTATAAGAAGTATTGCCGCTAACTACGGTTATCGTCCTGTCACTGCCATCTACAGGCAGTCTGCTTTTTCCGCTTTTGATCTTGAAAAAATCTGCAATTTGCTCTGCTTTAATCAAGTTTTTCAGATCATACGACTGATTGATTTTTGCTATATGCTTTTCCTCTCCGGGATTTGCTCTCGATCCGAAATCGTAATAAATAGAATCTTTGGTAATCTTCATCAAACGGTGGTTGCCTTGCCAGCTGCCGTAACTTCCTATTGAAATAGATATTACTGGATAGTTATCTATTATGTTAATAGAATCCTTATTACTTTTAGTATGGTTGCTGAGTGTTTTCTGCTTCGTGGTACTTTCGGAACAGGTGATCATCAGGAAAGCAAAGATAATGGCTGTAGATTTCATAGGCTTTATTAAAGAATCACTTCGCCAGTTGCCAGTTCATTAATCAAGATAATCAGCTGAGGAACATATTCTGAGGAGTGGGAAGGAACGATATGCGTTTTTCCTCCAGCTAAAATCACATCATTTTTGTCGGCCGCAACAGCTGGATTTTCGGCGATTTCCTGCCAACTGCTGGTGAAACTCTCCTCCATCAAATCTCTGCTTGTAATTCCCTTTCCTGAAATTACCAATCCGTAAACACCGCCAAAAAGTGGCTTGTCAACAATTCCGAATCTGATGTCTGCCACATTATATTTCTCCTCAAATTTTCTCAGCTTTTTCTCATCCTGACTGTACGTTTTCAGTGTAGATTGCAGACCCAGTTCAGTTATTCTTTCACTAATGTTTCCAGATTTTAAAATTTCTTGCGGAAGAATATTCAGCTGCTGCAGATTTGGAATGACAATTTGCAGAACATTCTGTAATGCCGTTCGCATCGCTGCCAGCTGCTCTTCCGGAATAGTGAGAATATTCTTTGTGATGAATTGCTCCCAGAGATGTGGTACTGTTTCAGATGCACTTATTTTGGTGGTGAACGGCAATATCTCGGCGGTTTTCGCAGTTCCGATAACCGAATAATCTGTTTGTGTCAGCGTTCTGAAGTTGGTAATGAGAAAACCTACACTGTCTCTTTTTCCCGCCAAAATTGTTTGCGCGTGAACACCTATATATGCTAGAATATGCTCATCTGACAACTCACTGGATGGTTCTAATATTTGCCTATTTGCTGTTTCCAGTATTTCAGTATTGTCGCTCCAGACCGGATGTGCGTCAGTCTCCACAAACAGAATTTCCTGGATAGGTAAATCTGCATTTTCTAAATAACCGACTAATTCTTTGCGTAAGTTTTCCATAGTTTTTATAATAACTTGATTAAATCTCCTCCCAGCCGGTACTTTGCGAGTCATATTTTGCAAACTCTTCCGTATCTGTAAATTCCGAAGCTGTCATCCCAGCCTCAAAGATGCTTTCTGCACCAAAACCGGCACTGAAATACAGACCTCTATCTGTCAGAAGTACAGTGATGGTATAGTCGGGATGGGTGAAATGGCCTTCTTTATCCTCGTTTTGATGGAGAACGTAGCCATATTTCTGAAGCCTTTCTTTTAGATAATCGAATTGCTGTTCTGTAAACGGAACCAGATTTTCTTCGTGGTCAAAAAAATCGGCATCATTGCTTTGTTGCTCACTGATTTTGGTTTCTACTCTGTATAGTTGGACGTCGTAACTCATTCTGATCGTTTTAAAAAGGTGATTTTTCAGCTTCCACAAATGATATAGCACAAAGGCAGACCATCTACAATTTGTGGACTTTCATCTGTGCCTTCAAAAAATACATGATCGCCAAGATCTTTATTAGCCAGCTGGTTGTGCGTTTTGAAAAGAAACTCCAGAGCTGTAAAATTTTCGCCGTTATCTGCGTGCAGATGTGCGGCAATCTCTACCTGAAACATCCCTTCATCACTGTTGTCTTCATCAAAAGCATCTTCCTCATCCAAAAGAGTTTCATTGTTCAGTAACTGCTCAGAACCTGTGATCCAGGCTTCGTATTGTATTTGCAATTCCGGAAAATCAAATGCCGTTTCATTCGGCTTCCATTTTTCGTCTTTCTGGAAAATTGCAATCTGGTAATCTGTGATGGCCTTACTGAATTCTTCCTTGCTGGTGTAACTTTTCGAGGAGAAACTCCAGGCGATGTCATTTAGCGTCATTTGATTTCTTTTTGTTATCTTGATAATTATTTCCATTTTTCATACCATTTCTTCTCCTCTGATGTTAACAAATTAAAATCTGCAGTATATTGAGGATTTGGAATGTACCAGTCGATATTTTCAAAATAGGATTTGAGTTCGGGATTCTGAAACATATAACCTCGGCGTGCAAACGGAAGATTTTTCAGGAGTTTGCGCTGGAATTCGGTCTTGGGCTGGGCAATATGGTCAGTCTGGTAAACGGATTGAGGCAGGTAGCTGAGATCCTCATAACCTAAAATATTCTGGGCATAAACAAAGAGATCCGCATCTGGTATGAAGTTCATTTTTTTAAAGATCACTTTTCCTTTCTGAATGTGAAATTTCAGTGCATCTCTTTCTACAAATGCATTTGGCGTTCCCTTTACATCTTCGGTTTTTCCAACACCTTCAATTTTCCAGTCCTCAGCATTTTTAAAAAAAGTTTTATCAATGGAAAACGTCTCAAAGTCGCCGTTGTCTATAATCAAGGTAAAATCATCAATCTGATGGTTTCCCCAACGTTTGGCGGCACTTAACACGTATTCGAAATCGTAATTATAGTCTATGGATCCGGAAACATCATATTTATAGGTATGTTTGATGATATTCAGACCCTTTCTGAAATGGGCCGGAAAATGATAAACGTAGAAAAAATCTACCGTATTTCCGCTAATGTTTCCCTGAAATGTCTTCAGATCAATTTGCTTAATTTTCCCGGCATTATTGTAAAGGCTGTCACTCACGAAGGCTACATTGTATTTTAGTTTTTGACTGTTAAGCTCCACTGTGAAATCCCGCATATAAGGATGCTGTCCGTTCTTGGGAGCGCCGTCTACATCGCCTTCCGGAGAGAAAGCTTCGAAACCGACGGTAATATTTTTGGCTTCTTTTGGATTGAAGAATTCATAGTAAACCGTAACTTCAATATATTGATTCTTTACTTTTTTCAAAGTGAGAATCTCTTTCCGGACGGCGATGTCCGTCTCAGAAATGGGAACCAGCTGGTTTCCCCTGGCGAAAAAGGCGCCGTCGTTTGCAAGAGTCACAGTACTTGTGATCATCAGTAAAAATAAAATTACCAGACTTTTCATCATTAAATTTTTTCGGTCTTAATTATAATACAGCTATAACTATTCTTGGATTTTCCTTTCAAATTCTGAAGTGAAAACGCCGGCCTGAACTTCATGACTGTATTTTTGTACCCAATCTTTATAATAATAGTCTGCGCTGAGGATCTTGTTCTTAAGACTGAATTTTGCAAAGGCTTTTCCGATTACAGGAACATTTTTAAGGCCAAATTTTTTGTCTGTGCCATTGTCAAATTTACAGTCCATGTCTCTTGCCCAGATCATTTCAAATTCTGTTTCGCTGATTTTCCTGATAGGATAGGCGTACATGCACTGTCCGTGATACTCAAAGTTGAGAAAAGTGTCGCCAACGGTGATCACGACCGTTCCGTTTTGCCAGGAGCCGGTAAAATCATCGTCTTTCTGAAAGGTGCCAACATAACTATTGTAGTCAAAACCTTCCATTGTTGCGATCTTCCAACTGTTATCTTCTTTGATAGCCGTGATGTGATAGACGAGCCCATCCCCCCAACTCCAATTGTATGAGGCATTATGACCTTCAATGGAAAGATTCATAATCCAGATTTTGTTTAAGAATCCATCAGGAACGTCCTGGCAGTTGCACCACGGATTGGCGTCGTTCCCATACGGAGGCAATTCTCCGACATTATACACGATGGTTTTCTTTTGTAATGCCGCATCTATAGAATTGGCAATTCTGTTGTAATTGATGATGAATTGCTCGGAGAACAGCTTGCTTTCTTTCAATTCCTGAATCCTGGACTGGTGTTTTTTAAAATCAATTCCTGAATAGACAGAATCTGTCATTTTATTTTGTAAGGTAGGAAAATCTTCAATTCTGGACTTGTTTTCTGTCCAGTCGTACAGAGTCTTTGTAAGCTTTAAAAGTGCTATACTGTCATTTGTGAAAGTGGTTTTCTCTGAATTATCATTCCGCTTATCGTTGGCTATTTTATTGTGCTTAGCTTCTTTTTCGCAAGCAAAAAGCAAACTTGAAAATAGAAAAATGGGTAGAAAGTTTAATATTAGTTTTTTCATATAGTTTTAGTTTTTTTTCTGTTTTAATTGTTTTTGAATCATCTCCCAGGCTTTTTCCTCATACTGAAAAGCAATTTCACATTCTGAAGTTATTTTGCGGTGAGTCGTCAGTTGCAGACCCAGTGAAAGATCTATCGGAATTTGGAAATTGTTGGTAGAAACAACTATGAATGTATTGACTCGGATTCCTTTATTTAGAAAAGCAATATTTTTGGTTTCAGGTTGCAGCGTATGTTCAAAACTTACCGAAGTACTGCTGAACGAGGAATGACCAGATCCTCTTGTAGACATCTTGACCAAACTGATGGTTCGCACGTCTTTCCATTTCAAATGTCTGGTCCAGAAAATAGAGTAGGCGGAAATGCCACTGGAACTGATTTTGATCACTGGAAAAATTGTGCATGTCAGAAGCCAGATCACAATCAACAAAAATCCCGTGTAGATTATCATTCCATTCCAGTGAATATTAATGAAATCAATTACTCCGAGTTGCAACAATTGATAAAGACCAATAATGAGCCACAGCAAAGCAATAAGAGATGAGAAAATAGCCATAAAACTGAGAAACCATATCTTGGAAAATATTCTGAAGATTGTTTGCATGGCTTCGTACTTTTATGGAATCGTAGAGGTAATCGTTCGGGAAAATAAACGATTGTTCCGGATACAGAAGACAATATTATAACTGTCTGCGCCGTCTCCGGCATCAAAAACAATGTACACTTCATTTCCGTTTCCCTGAAAAATCCTCGTGTTGACGGCTTGTGCCATTAGCAGATTCCGGAAGCTGCTCTCTGGGACTATATAATTGCTGTTTTTTGATTTGATAACGATGCTTTTGATTTCCGTGCTTTCTCCGCCATTGTATGCCATCGCTTTGTCACCATCGATCAGGTAAAATCCTTTGTCAGATTGGGTTATTTTATGGTTAGCTTGGATGAAAGCTTGTGATTCAATAGTAATTTTAGTGTCTTTGTTGTGATGGATGGCTTTGTGCAGACTCATTTCAGTCTTTTCAAATTCAGGTAGGTTTTCCAGTTCTTTCAGTCTGCTTTTGTGAAGATAACCCGTTTTTTCTTCGCCTTCAAATTTTCTAAAATTTGGATTTTTATTGATGCTGACCGGAAATTTGACAGCAATCCAATCCATCGATTTATTTTTTTCATCTTGCATATAACTGTCGATCGCAAAAACCTGTCCTTCTATGATTTTACCAATGATTTTGGAATTTTGATTTGGTTTTTCGCGCACATTGCTGTACCCATCTTTATCATTAATGATGCAGAGTTGAGCCTGGCAGATTTCGAAGAAAAATAGAGAAATCAGGAATAATATCTTCATTTTTAAATCTAAGCATTTTTGAGATCACAATTTTGTTTTTTACTATAATTTCACCATCAACTTTAGAGAGGTTTCAATTTGAAGAAAATATTTTCGACAACTCTTGGATCAATAACAAGATATGTTCCACTCAGGAATGATTTTCAGAATGTTATGAGAAATGTAGAGTGTAAATTGAGTTGTTTAATAAAAACCGTTAAAAATAAGATCTGATAAACCGCAGTTTATGCGTATGCTTATTCTGGTCTTTGTTGAAGATGCCGGAAGAGTCCAGACTGTCAATCCTCACTTTTCCGTGTGCGTGAATGATTTTTTGATCTGCCAAAATAAATCCGACGTGAATGATTCGCCCTTCTGAGTTTTCAAAAAATGCAAGATCGCCGGGTTTTGCTTCTTCTATGAAAGTCAGGACTTCGCCTTTTTCGGCCTGCTGATAAGTATCTCTGGGAATCCTGATGCCGTGGATTTTGTAAATGATCTGCGTAAAACCGCTGCAGTCAATCCCGAAAAAGCTTTTTCCGCCCCACAAATACGGCACGTTGAGGAATTCTTTGGCACAGTTGACGATGCTTTCGCTCAGATCGTTACCACGAGTTGGTGAGCTGGCTTCGAAAGTCACTTCTGATCCCATAGACAGCAGCATTTTCCCACTTTCCGTCATTGTAGACTGGAAGGTTTCTTTGATAAGATTGGTCTTTCTGGAGGCCAGATATTCGTCGGAAACGGGCGTGATCTGTTTCGTATCCATCCAGGCCTCGTAATTGTCGTAGTGCGTCCGGATTCTTGTCCAGTTGTTGGAGACGTCAATAATGTCGGCAGATTCGCCGTACAAAAGCTGTGTTACGATTTCACTTTTATCGGAGCAGTCTGCTCTCAGCGGAGCGATGGAAACATTACAGATGCCTTTGTTCATAGTTTATTGAGGGAATTAAAGATTAAGAAAATTAAGAAATTAAAATGAATCCAAAGAATTTCTAAATAACTAAATCTCTGGATTTTTTATTTTTTTCTTATCAGGTGCAGTCCGTCACGCAAAGGTAGGATTAGATTTTCAAAATCGGGATCTTCTGCTACGATTTTGTTGACCAGTTTTATCTGTTCGGTCTGTTTGTCTTTTGGATTATTTTCCAGGACTTTACCGTACCATAAAACGTTGTCTATCAGTATTATGCTTCCGGATCGCAGGTTTGGTTTGATGAGTTTCAGATAGTCGAGATAACTTTCTTTGTCGGCATCTATGAAAATGAGATCCCAGCTTTTATCCAGTTTTTTGATTTCTTCTTTTGCGTCGCCGATGATGAATTCTATCTGATCTTTGTAATCACTTTCGGCAAAGTATTTCTTTGGAATGTACGCCAATTCTTCATTCTTATCTATGGTATAAATTTTCCCGTCTTTTGGCAAACCTTCCGCAATACTAAGTGCGGCATAACCTGTAAATGTACCGATTTCCAGAACATTTTTTGGTTGGATGATGTGTGACAGAATACTTAGCAGCCTGCCCTGCAGATAGCCGGAAATCATCTGAGGCTGCGTGGTTTTCTGATAGGTTTCTTTTCTGAGTTTTTTGAGGATTGCAGGTTCCTGAGACGCGTTGTCTTCCAGATAGCGGTCCATCTCTTTGTCTAATTCTTCGAAATAACTCATTTGGAGTTCGGCGTTTTTGATTTAATGTTCAAAGTTAATGTAATTTGAAATGATAGACCAAACGTGATCGAAGGCTGGATCTGCAGCCCGACTTGAACGGAGCTCTTTTTGCCCTTGCGGATGACGGAAATTTCAACTGACGGAAAAACATCTTTCGCAATGGCAAAAAAGCGGGAGTGGAAGGCGGAAAAGCTGCCCAAAATATAGGTACAAAAAAAACCTTGCCATTTCTGACAAGGTGTAATTTTAAATTCTGAATGAATCAATAATCATTTATCGTTTATCATTTATTTCTTAACCGGCGCAATGTCCATCAATTTCATGAATTCGTCCAGTTTTGGCATAATGATGATCTCGGTTCTACGGTTTTCACCACGTCCGGAAACTGATGCATTGGTCGTTTTAGGATTGTATTCGGATCTACCACCAGCGGTGATTCTGTTAGGATTTACCCCAAACTGAGTCTGCAATACTTTCGCAACTGCAGTCGCTCTGAGGGCGGAAAGATCCCAGTTGTCTCTTGGTGCATTGGCACTGTTGAGCGGTGTATTATCTGTGTTACCTTCGATCAGTACGCTGTAGGTATCATAATCGTTGATCACTTTTGCAACCTTAGCTAGAACATCTGCTGCAGCCGGCTGAATTTCGTATTTACCAACCTGATAAAGCATTTTGTCTGATAATGAGATGAGTACAACACCTTTCAGAACTTTCACGTCTACGTCCTGATCTGCAATATTGTCTAGAGAACGTTTCAGCTTGTTGGATAATGCCATATTCAAACTGTCGTTTCTGGATTTTCCGGAGATCAGCTGTTTGATGTAAGCATTGGAGGCGTTGATCTCGCCTACCAGTTTATCAATATTCATAGAACCTTTTCCTGCATTGGCAAGACAAGCGTCCAGACTGGATTTCAGTGCACTGTTTTGTCCTACTAATAAATCGTTTTGACCTTTCAGAGAAGAGTTTTCTCCTTTCAGATCCTGGATCTGGCGCATTCTGTCGCCTGCATCTTCAATACACTGTTTGTAGTTGAGATTGAGGGCGTCGAATTGTTTTTTGCTGACACAAGAGGTAAGGGAAAGTCCCACTACGGCAATTGTCAGAAGCTTAAATAATCGCATATGTTTAAAAATTTATTTGTTTTAAATTGTGGCTCTGCGTGGTAATTTTAACATTTCAAAAGTAAGGATTAATAAACGTATATTTGTGTCTATAACTTAATATTTCGTTATAAAATTGTGTTAAGTATCTTAAAATTTCAAAACGTTCTTGAGCAATTACAAGCTCAGTCACAACAAAAAACATACCTTTTAGCAGTGAGTGGAGGTGTGGATTCTATGGTTTTGGCCACATTATTCCGACTTTCCGGTCTCACATTTCACGTGGCGCATCTCAACTATCATCTGCGCGGTGACGACTCTGACCGCGATCAGCAGCTGGTTTCCGACTTTTGCGCCCACCATCAGATTCCGTTTTATCTGTACGAAGTTTCTGAAAGAGATGAGAAACCGCAAAATTCTGTTCAGAACTGGGCCAGAGAACTGCGCTACCGTTTTTTCCGGAACATCCAAAAGCAGGAAAATCTCGAATATCTAGTGACCGCACATCATTTGAATGACCAGTTGGAAACCTTTATGATTAATCTTTCCAAAGCTTCCGGCATCAAAGGTTTGAGCGGAATTCCCATTAATGAAAATAATATTATCCGTCCGCTTCTTACTATTTCTAAGGACGAAATTTATAAGTTCGCCAAAGAAAATCAGGTTGAATACCGGGAAGATGTTTCGAATCAGAAAACCGATTATCTGAGGAATAAAATCCGGCACAATGTGGTTCCGGAACTGGAAAAAATTAATGATAACTTCCTTCAGAACTTTGCAAAAAGTATGGAAATCCTTAATCAAACTAAATATGTTCTCAATGATTTGATTAATGAAAAAATCAACCGTTTTAAATCTGATTTTGAAACCGGCGAAACAATTATCAATAAGCAGGAATTTTCAAAAGAATCCGCTTTGGTTCGTTTCGAGATTTTGAAATATTTTGGTTTTAATGATGAAAAAGAGATGCAGAAGATTTTCACGGCGCAAACCGGGAGTTTATTCTATAGTTCGGATTATCAATTGGTTGTTAATAGAAATGAATTGATTATCGGTAAGAAGTCAGAAGTTATAAATGAGAATTCAGTAGAAATAGCACTTGAAATTACGGGTAATGAAATTTTGATTCCAAAAAATATAAAAAACGAAATCAGAGAATTTGGAAACTGCCACTGGAAAATTGATCAAAATAAAATAAAACTGCCGTTGAAATTGAGAAAGAAACGGGAAGGCGATATTTTTTTTCCTATCGGGATGATTGGCAAAAAGAAGGTCTCCAAGTTTTTTAAGGATGAAAAATTGTCTATTTTAGCCAAGCAAAAAATCTGGATTCTGTGTGATGCTAACGAGCAGATTATCGGGGTTTTACCTTTTAGGCAAGATGGTAGGTTTGCAACTGAGGTGGTTGAAAAGATATTATTTCTGCTGATATGAAAAAGTCTAACCACATAGAAACATAGAAAAGGTTGAGTTTTTTAAACCTGAGAATTAAAGTTGATATAGATAATGACGCAAAAACAAATTACCGAATTAACCTACAAAATTTTGGGAGCTTGCATTGAAGTTCATAAAATTTTAGGTGCCGGCCTTTTGGAAAGTGTTTATAATAGAGCTTTGCAGGAAGAATTTAGAATTCAACAAATAAATTTTAAGTCAGAGTTTAAAATACCGGTAAACTACAAAGGAGTCGATTTGAACTGTGGATTTCAGTGTGATTTTATAATAGAAGATTTGATTGTTTTAGAAATAAAATCTGTTTCTGAATTTCACGACATTCATAAGGCGCAGATTCTTAATTATATGAATTTGTTGAAAGTGCCAAAAGGAATGTTGGTAAACTTTAACGTTTCAAATATCTTCAAAGAAGGACAAAAAACATTTGTAAATAAATATTACGAGCAATTAAATTAAATATCTGCATACACAAACTGGATCTTATAAGGATATCATCTATTTTCCCTTATAATTTCCTACAATTGAAATAAAAACTATGTGCCTATGTGGTTTAAATATAATTCAAAAATGAAAGATCTAAAACTAGTGTTATCTACACTTTTTATATTCATAGTAACGATTTTCAATGCCCAGATCAAAAATCCTGTCAAATTCAAATTTGATGTGGTTTCTGTTGGTAACAATCAGTACGAAGCCGTTTTGACAGGAACAATTGAAGACAAATGGCATATCTATTCACAGGATTTACCGCCGGATTCCGGGATTCCGACCGAGTTTAAGATCACTTCGAAAGAAGGCATCCAATTAATTGGAAAAGTGACTGAAGTCGGTAAAAAACACGACGAATTCTCAGAAGCTTTCGGAGCGCAGATTGTTTATTATTCGGATAAAGTGGTTTTCAAGCAGAAGTTCAAACCGAAGGATCCTTCAAAAGCGGCTACCATTACGACAGAAATTATGTACCAGACCTGCAATGACAGGGTTTGTCTGGCACCAAATACATTAGAATTTGAAAAGCAAATTGCCGGAACAGCAACTGTTGCAACGCCCGAAAAAGATGTTGAAAAAACACAGGACACCATCTACGAAGTAGCTCCGGCAGGAAAAGTCGGAACCATTCTAAAACCTACTAATGTCCAGCCGATACAAGCTTCAAAGCAGGATGGCCTGAAAATCACCTCTCTGGATTTTCAGAATCCCCTGACGGATTGCGGAACTGTTGCTCAAAAACCAAACGACGACAACTGGCTGGTTTTGGGACTCGGATTCTTAGGTGGACTCATAGCACTGCTTACGCCGTGCGTCTTCCCGATGATTCCGCTGACAGTTTCTTTTTTTACAAAAGGTAACAAAGACAAAGCTAAAGGCAAACGTGACGCCTTCATCTACGGATTTTTCATCCTGTTGATTTTCGTTTTATTAAGTATTCCATTTCATATCATAGACGGGATTTCCGGGAATATTTTCAATCAGATTTCTACCAATATCTGGCTGAATATCTTTTTCTTTGCGATATTCTTATTTTTTGCATTAAGCTTTTTCGGGTATTACGAGATCACATTGCCAAGCTGGATTGCCAACAAATCTTCCAAAGCTGAAGAAGCGGGCGGAATGATCGGCATTTTCTTTATGGCTTTGACCTTGGTGATCGTTTCATTCTCCTGTACAGGCCCGATTCTAGGGAGTTTACTCGGCGGTGTTGTGGCCGGCGCAACGAATGTTCCTACACTTTTGACCTTCGCACTAGGCGGTTTCGGACTGGCTTGGGCCTTGGTTTTTGGATTGTTGGCTTTATTTCCGCAAGCGCTTCAAAGTTTGCCAAAATCTGGTGGCTGGATGAATACGGTGAAAGTGGTTTTAGGTTTTATCGAACTGGCGCTGGCACTGAAATTTCTTTCGAAGGCGGATTTGGTTTCTAAAACTTTTTTCCTCAAAAGAGAGTTGTTTATCGCCATCTGGATTGTCATTGCTATCGGTCTGGTTCTTTATTTATTCGGAAAAATAAGATTCCCGCACGATGACAAAAAACCTAAAATCAGCCTTGGAAGGAGGATTCTGGGTGTCTTTGGGATTGTTTTTGTGGTTTATTTGGTACAGGGATTAATTCCTTCAGAAAAACCTAAACTTCAGATGTTAAGTGGCATTTTGCCGCCCTTGAACGTCAGCTTTTTCCACGACGAAAAAGACGGAATCCTTGGACTGAAACCATATCACAACTACTTTGAAGCGATAGAGGCTGCTAAAAAAGAAAACAAGCCTGTCCTGATAGATTTTACAGGTTATGGTTGTGAAAACTGCCGAAAAATGGAAGAATTTGTCTGGAGCCAGGATGATGTGTTACCGATTCTTCAAAACGACTTGATCATCGCCTCGGTCTATGTGGATGACAAAGAAGAATTGCCGGAAAATGAGCAGATTAAGATTGATATGGGCGAAGGTCAAATGAAGAAAATCAAGACGATCGGCGATAAATGGAGTTTGTTTCAGCAAGTCAATTTCAATAATAATTCCCAGCCGCATTATGTTTTGGTAACGCCGGATCAGAAAGTAATCAATATGCCGGTTTCCGGATATATGCCAAAAGAAGATTTTAAAAAGTTCCTGAAATGCGGGATCGATTTTTATAAAAATAATAATTAATTATATTTGGCTAAATAAACGATGTTGCTGAAGTACTCAAATTTGGAGGGTTTTCGGCACCGTTTTTCAAAATATATTAATTAAAAAAAACAAAATAAATATGGATTTTAGAGAAGCTAAAGTAGAAGATATCAAGCAGATACAGGATGTTCGCAATTCTGTGAAAGAAAACAAACTGTCAGATCCCAATCTCATTACCGAAAAGGATTATCAGGATCATCTTACCAAAAAAGGAAAAGGCTGGGTTTGCGTGATCAAAAATCTGATCGTTGGATTCGCTATTGTAGATACAGAGAAAAATAATGTTTGGGCACTGTTTGTGGCACCGAAGTTCGAAGATCAGGGCATTGGGAAGCAGCTGCACAATATGATGCTCAACTGGTATTTCCAGCAGACTAAAACCCCTGTGTGGCTGTCAACCGCACCAGACACCAGAGCTGAAAGATTCTACAAATTCTCCGAATGGACAGAAGCCGGAACCACCGAAAAAGGCGAAATCAAATTTGAAATGACTGCGGAGAAGTGGCAGAATTTATAATTCGGTAAATAGCATTTCTGTAACAAATATTAAAATAAGGTACAGAATTTGTATTCTAAAATCCATAATGATGACAAGTCGTTATGGATTTATTATTTTACTTATTAACTTACAAAAACTAATGCTATGGCTGATATTCAGATTAAAGAACCACAGAACGGAAAAAAAACACAGACCAAATTGCCAATCCGCGTAGATATGACGCCAATGGTGGATCTTGGATTTCTGCTGATCACTTTTTTTATGTTCACAACCAATTTCAACAAACCGAATGCTATTAATTTCTCCAATCCACCCAAAAATACAGGTGTGATTACTGAGATTGATTTCCGCAACCAAATCACTTTCATCCTCGGAAAAGACGGCAAAGTGTTTTACTATCAGGCTGATAAAAAAGATCTTACCGAAAACAGCCTTAAAGAAGTTTCTTTTGACAAAGCACGGGTTTCAAAGACCATAGAAGCTGCGAAAGCCAGAGCGCCTAAAAAAGATTTTTTCACAATAATTATAAAGCCCGCAGACGATTCCCAATACAAAACAATGGTGGATATGCTGGATGAGATGACGATTACCAAATCTGACAAGTATGGCATCGCAGAACTGAACGGCAGGGAAAAGGAATTATATGAAGCTAAAACGAAATAACAAAAAAATAAAATGTTGAGAAGAGTGTCTGTATGACACTCTTTTTTATTTATTTTAGTGGGAAATTTTAATTGATGAAAAAACTGTTACCTATTTTAATGATATTGTCGGTCATATCCTGTAAAAAATCTACGGAAGCCAATATGGGCAAAACGGACAGTACAAAAATTGTCGATTCTATCAATCTTACGAGAACCAGGATCAATGACAGCATTCTTGCCAAGAGGAGCTTCAAAAATCTGGAAGGAACGCACGACTTATCACACGATTTGCTAAAAGGAACGGGTAAAATTACATTTAAAAAAACAGGCCAGGATGCCTATCACGTTACCGGCAAACAGTCAGACGGAAGACAATATTTAAGCATTGAAGGAACAGCAAAAATGACTTCTCCTAAAAACCTTAAATTTGAAGGCATTATCAAACAGAGTATCTCTGAAAACGACAATGGAAAAGTGGATGTGAGAACTGGCAAAAGGAATTTTTCTACAAAAGACGGCGGAAAAACATTCAAACTTCACGAGTCACTAAACAGTTCGGGATTTGCGGACAAAATTATAATCAAAATGTAACTTATGCTCAATTACGAAGTAGAAGGAAACGGAACAGAAAACCTGGTTTTGCTCCACGGATTTATGGAAAATCTCTCGATTTGGGATGATCTACAACCATTTCTGTCAGAGAAATTTAAGATCATAAAAATAGATTTGCCGGGATTCGGAAAATCAGAAGTGGTTGCGGAAATTCAGACAATGGATTTGATGGCTGCCGAGGTAAAAAAAGTGACCGATCATCTTAAAATGAAAGAATTTCATTTACTCGGACACTCGATGGGCGGCTATATTGCACTGGCTTTTGCAGAAAAATATCCTGAAAATCTAAAATCATTTACACTGTTTTTCTCCACTTATTTTGCAGACGACGAGGAAAAGAAACAGACCAGAACAAAAGGGCTGAGAATCATCAGAGAAAATCTGTGCGCATTCGTCAATGCAGGCGTTCCCAATCTCTTCAATCCAAATGAGCACGATATTCTAGAGTCCAAAATAAAATTGGCCAAAGAAATTGCCTGCACTTCCTCCGTAGATGGCGTGCTAGCCTCGCAAAAAGGGATGATAGAAAGGCCAGACAGAACTCAGGTTTTAGAAAACTTCGAGGGCAAAATTCTGGTTCTTTCCGGCAAACATGATTCTGCGGTCAATTCAGAAAAAACAATCAAACATTTGCCGGACAGTACAAACATAAAATCCTACGTTCTGGATTGCGGACACAACGGACACTGGGAAAAACCCGAAGTCTGCGCCGCGATTATCAACACGGAATTGCTTCATCATCTACCAAAAAAACTTATTCTATAACATGGAAATCATCTCAAAAATCCTCGTGGCCATCGTAGCTTTGGAACATTTATATATTCTTTATATGGAAATGTTTGCGTGGGAAACGCTCGGCAAAAAGACCTTCAAAGCGTCACTGCCGGACGAGCTTTTCAAACCGACAAAAGGACTTGCTGCAAATCAGGGTCTGTACAACGGATTTCTCGCTGCCGGACTCATTTGGAGTTTCTTTATTTCAGACGCCGTTTGGGCAAAAAATATTGCAGTCTTTTTCCTCGGATGTGTGATTGTAGCCGGGATCTACGGCGCACTTTCAGCTTCGAAGAAAATATTTTTCGTTCAGGCTTTGCCGGCCATTATCGCTCTTATTTTTGTCTTGTTGAGATAAGTTTTTTAGAACCTTTTTGACTTTATTGGACAGTGTTGTAAAATATTTTTGGAGCTGTTTCCCGCTGTCCACTATATCTTTTTTGTCTTACAAGTCTTGCCATCAAACAAATTTTTCAGATAAGACAAAAAAGGATGCCGTTCCCATCGGGGCTATGGGCGTGTGTTGTAGTTTCTAATTTTAGACTTTAAACCATACGTGTCAACTAGCAAAGGCCAAATTGACTATTTATATGTATTTAACAAATTGGAACTGAAATGATCCTAAGATCTGATGTTCTCTATTTCGTCTAATTCTTTCTTGCTTCTGTCAACCTCAATCCAAGTCGAAATATTTTCTTTATCACTCTTGTCAGATTTTGCTGTAGAAATTAAAAAATGTAAATAAAACTGTTCATTAATAGCCAGATCTGGAATTCTACTTTCGAAACCAAAATCTATATAGTTTGTGATCGGCTTTTCTAAACTTATATGATTTTTCAATCTTACCGGAAACCAATCATCATTTTCAGCTCGAAACTTCATAGCGTCGCCATCTTCAGTACCGATATGCAGAATTTCCGTGTCATTTTCGATTACAACAGAATCTAAATTTTCTCCGCTCGCATAATCCCAATTCATTTCAGGATTATTGTTTAGTAATTTGCAGAAAATCTTTAGATTTTCTGTGTGGTTAGATTTTTTTTCAATGAAAATCCGCCAGCCTTGTGAAATTTCGACTTGCTTTGCAATTATCTTGTTGTTTAAATCCAGAAATATAATTTTGATCCGATAGTTCTCATTCTCAGCTTTTAAATTGTCACTGATTACATACTGAAATTCAGATTCGGAAGTTAATTTGAGTTCAATTTCGCCAAGATTTGTTTTAAATGAATCTTTAATTAAAACTCTCATTATTTACAAGTTTGAACAATTGCTAAGGTAGCTAAAACTCCTCAGCTTCCACTTTTTCTTTAAAATCCTCAATCGTTTCTTCCATTGGTTTGAAATATTTTCCGCCGGAAGCATTGATGTGTCCGCCGCCGTTGAAATGTTTCCTTGCAAACTGGTTCGTGTCCACAGAATCTTTGGAACGGAAAGAAATCTTGATAAAATCATCGTAGAGATCTTCCATAAAGAACACCGCCATTTTGGTGCCCAAAACGCTCAGTCCGTAATTCACAAAACCTTCTGTATCACCTTTGTCAAAGCCGTATTCTTTTAATTCGTCACGCTTCAGCCACAGGATGGCAACTTTACCGTCTTTCGTCAGTTCAATCCTGCTGAGAACGAGAGAAAGAAGGTGAAGACGGGAAATAGTATTCGTATCCCAGGTGTTGGAAGTGATAATGGCAGGATCTGCGCCTTTTTCAATCAAATCTGCAACGATTCTGTGCGTGCTGGCACTCGTAGATCGGAATCTGAAACCGCCAGTATCTGTCATAATGCCTGTATAAAGACATTGTGCGATATCCAGATTGACAGATTTCTCATCTTTATTTTCCTGGATAAAATGGTAAACCATCTGGCAAGTTGCCGGAATCGTGGTGTCAGAATAGACATAATCAAATTTCTCCGGCATCTGATGATGGTCGATCAGTATTTTTTTGGCTTTGGCTTTCGTCACCCAATCGCCCAAAAGTCCAATTCTTGTAGGTGAATTAAAATCGAGACAGAAGATGACATCTGCATTGTAAATGGCTTCTCCTGCTACTTTTCTTTTATATTCTCCAATCACGATTTTCTTCGCTTCAGGCATCCATTTCAGGAACTTAGGAAAGTCGTTGGGAACGATCACCGTTGCTTCTATGCCTTTGGTTTTCAGATAATGTTTCAGACCAAGAGAAGAGCCGATGGCGTCGCCGTCCGGATTATGGTGCGTTACGATCACGATATTATTTTCCGGAACTAGAAGTGCGTTGATCTCTGGGATTTCTTTGGCTGTAAACATAAAATGGTAGTTGAAAAGTAAAGCTCCAAAGGTAAAACTTTAAATAAAAAAATCGGCCCAAATTTGAACCGATTTTAATATTGATTTAAAATATTATTTCTTAATAATGGTCTGGATGTACTGCCCGTCAACTTTTAGATAATAGATGCCTGAAGGCAGATTTTTGACGTTAATCTGTGTTTTTATATTTTTGATGCCTGAAGCCGATTTTACAGACTTTCCGGAAGAGTCCAGCAATTCCAGAGAAGCATTTGGTTTGACATCTTCGATGTTCAGAATATCGGTCGCCGGATTGGGATACACAGATATTTTTTGTTTTGAAGTCTCCGATGATGCCAAAATCTTTTTGGAATAGGTAGCCGTATCGCCGTTGTGTTTTGTAACAATCAGGGTCTGATCAGCATTGCTCAGACTGTACGAATAGGGTAGAAGTCTGCCATCTATGCCGCTGAAAAAATTGTCAAAGTATAATCCGTCAAAATTCAGCACTTCAGGATCAAAACTGTCTGCCAGCGTTACACTCAGATTTAAAAGACGAAATCTGTTGTCCGGATAGAATCCGACATTCCCTTGTCCGGAGTTGAAATAGCTGGTCTGGAAAAAACCGGTGCTGTCCAGTATCGTATCGCCGCCGGCATATTGTGATGGTTTAGTGTAATTGACGCCGTTGATTTTCAGTGCGGAAATCGCCCATTTTGTTGATGAAAGTGCGACTGCGGGTGTTTGAAAGCTAAAGACAATCTGATCACCTGTTGCATTTGTCAAAGTAAGATGGTAGCCTGTGTTTGTAGTGGCGATGTCATAAACCACTTTATTGACCACAGAGGAATTTTTTGAAAAGAAAAGTGCAAAATTATTGCGGAAATCCAGCGTTGAATTGTCTGCGCAATTACCTGCTGCTGCATTGGCCTTTGTAATTGTAAACTCGTTACTACTGTTAGCGTATGTGATATTTCCAAAATATTCGCCACACAAGTTGCTGTAATACGAAAAGGAATTAGTCGGCTGAAATTTCGTAAAATACTTTGTCTCACCAGCAGGCGATAAGATGGAATTTCCGCTTACGACCACTTTTTCTATCATCCAGTTTTTATTGAGCAATAAAGGGTTTTGCGAAAAGACGGAAAAGTATAAAAAGCTAAAAATTAAAATGTAAAGTTTTTTCATAGGTAAAAAGTTTTATTATCAATAAAGGTAAATTATTTTTCCGATTTTGATATAAAGCTCTGACAGATTTAATGTGATGATTTAGAAAACTTACCACGGAAAATTCCTTAACTTTGCGGTCCATTAACTGATTGTTTTATCAAGGCTAATCATTAATTTTAATTCATCTAATCACAACCAATGCACAAAGCAGGATTCGTAAATATCGTTGGGAAACCAAATGCCGGAAAATCTACTCTTCTAAACCAATTGATGGGAGAGAAGCTGGCCATTGTGACCCAAAAAGCACAAACTACCCGACACAGGATTTTCGGGATTTATAATGAAGAAGATCTTCAAATCGTCTTTTCTGACACGCCCGGAGTACTGGATCCGAAATACGGTCTGCAGGAAAAAATGATGGATGTGGTCAAAGATTCCTTGCAGGATGCAGACGTTTTCCTATTCATAGTAGATGTCACAGACAAGGCAGAACAGTCAGAATTCCTGATTGATAAGCTCAACAAAATTCCGGTTCCCGTTTTATTATTGTTAAACAAAATAGACCAGACCAATCAGGAAGCCCTTGAAAAAATAGCTACCGACTGGCACGAGAAAATCCCGAAAGCCGAAATTCTGCCCATTTCTGCTTTAAACTCTTTCAACACCCACGTGATTCTGCCAAAGCTAAAAGATATGCTTCCGGAAAATCCACCGTATTATGACAAGGAAATGTATACGGACAGACCGGAACGTTTCTTTGTAAACGAGGCCATCCGTGAGAAAATATTGCTGAATTACGACAAAGAGATTCCTTACGCAGTAGAAGTGGTGACAGAACAGTTTAAAGAAAAAGAAGGTGCTATTGTTATCGATTCCATAATCTATGTGGAGCGTGATACCCAAAAGGGAATCATCATTGGTCATAAAGGTGAAATGATAAAAAAAGTAGGTACAGAAGCTCGTATCGACCTGGAAAAATTCTTTGGAAAAAAAATACATCTCAGCCTTTTCGTAAAAGTCAAAAAAGACTGGCGCAAAAATGACAGAGATCTCAAAAATTTCGGCTACCGTTAAAATCCCTATAAATCCTTTTCTATAAAGGATTTTTTTTGTTAGCTTTGATAGAAATTTGATTCCGCCAATGAGAAATTTTAATTCATCAAAAGTTAATGACGCAGTTTTAAACGGATTAATATTAGTGATTAGGTTGTTCGTAGGAATATCGATGCTGACGCACGGTCTGCCAAAGCTGAACAAACTGGTGGCCAATGATAATATAGAATTTATGAATTTCCTGGGCTTGGGAGCAGCGATTTCTCTGGTACTGGTAGTCTTTGCAGAATTTTTGTGTTCAATCTTTATTATTCTTGGATTTCTGACCAGATTTGCCACAATTCCCTTGATGATTACGATGTTGGTCGCTTTTTTCGTGGCACACGGTTCAGATTCGTATGCGGTTAAGGAATTGAGTTTAGTCTATTTTTTCTTTTACCTTACGATTTTGATTTTAGGTTCGGGTAAGTTCTCTCTGGATTGGTTATTTTCAAAAAAAGAAGCACTTTATTAATTAGAAAAGGTTTGAAAAATAATCGCGGATGATGATCCAGAAATTTTTTCCAAGAAAATAAATCAGTGTAGAAGTGATAATTCCTTTTACTGTAAAAAAGATGATACCGCCAACGCCAAACTTCTTCAGCAGGCTTTTCCATTTGGGTTCTTTTTTACCATCATTCTGCAATTGCTCTTCCATTTTTTATTTTTTTCAAAATTAAGAAAAATTCCACAATTTAGATTCATTCAAAATAATTAAATCAATTCTATACTATATTTTCAGCAAGTTGAAATACAATAATTGTGACAAATTCTAATTGGATACTAACGATTGTTAGTTTTAAATTTTGTCGCTCAGAATATATTTTTATCTTTAGAGACTTCAAAAAAGATAAAACGATATGTCCTCAATTTCAATATCAGAAAACCTAAAAAGATTAGGAATCTCAGCAGAAAACAACGGAACATCCACAGGTTTGGATTTCTTCTCATCAGGTGCAGCCATAGAAAGCTTTTCTCCGGTTGACGGTAAACTGATTGGTTCTGTTAAAACTTCAGATGCCAACGACTATGAAACCGTGGTTTCCAAAGCTCAGGAAGCATACAGGGAATTCAGACAGATTCCTTCCCCAAAACGTGGCGACCTCGTGCGTCAGTTTGGAAATAAACTCAGAGAATATAAGGATGATTTAGGAAAACTTGTTTCCTACGAGATGGGAAAATCCCTGCAGGAAGGCCTTGGCGAAGTCCAGGAAATGATTGATATCTGCGATTTTGCAGTAGGATTATCGAGACAGCTTCACGGCTACACAATGCATTCCGAAAGACCTGGTCACAGAATGTATGAGCAGTACCATCCGCTGGGAATTGTCGGCGTGATTTCCGCCTTCAACTTTCCAGTTGCCGTCTGGGCCTGGAACGCTTCATTAGCCTGGATTTGCGGAAATGTTGTTGTTTGGAAGCCATCAGAGAAAACGCCGCTTTGTGCTATCGCATGCCAGAACATTATGGCAGAAGTGATCAAAGAAAACGGGCTTTCTGAAGGTATTTCAAGTCTCATCATCGCTGATCACGAGATTGGTGATCAATTGGTAAATGACAAGAGAATTTCGCTCGTTTCCTTCACTGGTTCTACCAAAGTGGGAAGAATTGTAGGACAAAATGTGGCTAAACGTTTCGGTAAATCTATTCTGGAATTGGGCGGAAACAACGCCATCATTATCACGGAAAATGCCGACATCAATATGAGTATCATCGGTGCCGTTTTCGGAGCAGTCGGAACGGCTGGACAAAGATGTACTTCTACACGCAGATTAATCATCCACGAATCTGTGTATGACGAAGTGAGAGACCGTTTGGTAAAAGCTTACGGACAGTTGAAAATCGGAAATCCACTGGACGAATCCAATCACGTTGGTCCGCTTATCGACAAATCTGCCGTAAAACAATATCAGGATTCCATCGAGAAATGCAAAGCTGAAGGTGGGAAATTTGCCGTCGAAGGTGGTGTTTTGGAAGGTGACAATTATTCTTCCGGATGCTATGTAAAACCTTGCATCGCTGAGGTTGAAAACAGTTACGAGATCGTTCAGCACGAGACTTTTGCACCCATTCTTTATTTGATTAAATATAAAACTCTGGACGAAGCAATTGCTTTACAGAATGATGTTCCGCAAGGTTTGAGTTCCGCCATTATGACGCAAAACCTGAGAGAAGCAGAATTGTTCCTTTCCAATGGCGGTTCAGATTGTGGCATTGCCAACGTGAATATCGGTACTTCCGGAGCAGAAATCGGTGGTGCTTTTGGTGGCGAAAAAGAAACGGGCGGCGGTAGAGAATCCGGCTCCGATGTCTGGAAATATTATATGAGAAGACAAACCAATACAATTAATTATACAACCAGTTTGCCTTTGGCTCAGGGGATTAAATTTGATCTAGATTAATATAGTTGTAATTTTTATGGCAGCTTCATCCGCCTTCCGTTCCCAATCTTTTTTGCAGAAGTTTTCAGCTTGATACAACCCAATTACCACGCAAAAAAGGATTTCCACTCAAGTCGGGCTGCAGATTCAGCATAAATCAACATTTCAGAATACATTTGAGCCTTTTGTAATATTTTCAAATTGAAATTATCTTTAGTTATAACAGTCCGAATTTATCATTTATCAATCACCATTTATCAATCATAGAAAATGAACACACTTGTACAAGAAAATAAAGTAAAAGAAACACTCGGAAAACACATCCTTGCAGACGGTTTCGATTTTGTAATGGATTTTGAAAAGTCTCACGGCTCCTATATTTTAGACCGCCTGACGGGCAAAGAATATCTTGATATGTTTTCGATGTTTGCGTCGGCAGCTGTTGGGTACAACCATCCTTACATTCTGGAAAAAGCCAACTGGCTGGGAAGAATGGCAACGTACAAACCGACTTTGAGTGATGTTTATCTTCAGGAATATGCAGATTTTATGGACGTTTTTTCCAGAGTTGGAATCCCGAAAGAATTACCTTATTGCTTCTTTGTAGAAGGTGGCGCCCTTGCAGTAGAAAATGCTTTGAAAACAGCTTTCGACTGGAAAACCAGAAAAAACTGGCAGAAGGATATTGAGAAAGAAGGAAATTTGGTTATCCATTTCAAACAGTCTTTCCACGGCAGAAGCGGCTACACATTGTCTTTGACGAATACTTCCGACCCTAGAAAACACCAATATTTCCCTAAATTTGACTGGCCTAGAATCACCAACCCAAAACTGAATTTCCCGATTACTGAGGAAAATCTTGAGGAAACCATCAAGCACGAGCAGATGGCTTTGCTCCATATTCAGGAAGCTATTTTGGCCAATCCGGATCAGGTAGCCTGTATTATCATAGAGCCAATTCAGGCAGAAGGTGGCGACAATCATTTCCGAAATGAATTCTTCGCTGAACTTAGAAGAATCTGCGACGAAAATGAAGTCTTATTAATCCTTGACGAAGTACAAACCGGAATCGGAATGACAGGGAAAATGTGGGCTTACGAGCATTTAGGAATCATCCCGGATGTGATCTCTTTCGGAAAAAAAACGCAGGTTTGTGGGATCTTGGCAAACAAAGAAAAACTGGATGAGGTAGAACATCACGTTTTCGTGGAAAGCTCCAGAATCAACTCTACGTTTGGTGGGAACTTTATCGATATGCTCCGTTTTCAGTTGGTTTTAGAAATTATTGAAAATGAAAATTTAGTTGAGAATTCTGAAAATGTAGGCGGATTCTTATTAGAAGGCTTATTAAAATTAGAACAGAAATACCCGGAACAAATCTTTGCATCCAGAGGAAAAGGTTTGATGTGTGCCTTTGATCTGAAAGACCACGAAGCAAGAAACTGGCTCTACAAAAGACTTTATGAAGAAGGTGTATTGGTATTGACCTGTGGTGACAAGTCCATCAGATTCCGTCCGCATCTTAATGTAACGAAAGAAGAAATACAGATTGTTTTAGATAAAATAACGTCAATATTTGAGAATTTAATATAAAGAATTTCGGTTTTTGATATTTTTTTTATAAATTGCTATGCTTAATAAAAATCAAAATCTGAATTATGGATGCAACAACCAGAGTCTCTGTTTACGAAAGCAGCAGCCCACAGGAGATCCAGCTGATGAAGTCTAAGCTGGAAGATGCAGGAATAAAATGTGATGTTGAGAACTCTTATCTTAGTTTTCTTTCGACTCCCACTGCAACCAACACTTTTATTAAAGTGGATCTGAAAGACGAAAAACAGGCTTTCGAGATCATTGACGAATACTTAAAATCAAACCAAAATTGATTTCATATTTTTAAATTTTACGTTTTACAGAAATCGGGCTCTAATTAGTTAGAGCCCGATTTTTTTTGTATTAATTTGAATTAAACTTTGCAGATATTCAGCAAAATCATTATCATTGCAGAACTATTGGGGGATTAGCTCATCTGGCTAGAGCGTTAGACTGGCAGTCTAAAGGTGGTCGGTTCGATCCCGATATCCTCCACAGTTTTGATCCCGGCAATCTCTGCCGGGATTTTTTTTATCTTCGTTCAGAATTTCTTCCAATTCTAACTGTAAATTAGCCCCATAATTTATACCGATGAAAATCCTAATCATTGAGGACGAAACAGAACTGGCCCGAAGCATCGCAGAATATCTTTCTGAGGAAAGCTACCTGTGCGAATTTGCCTCCAATTTTTCTGAAGCCCTGCACAAAATCGAAATGTATCAATATGACTGTATTCTTCTCGATATTATGCTGCCCGATGGCAACGGACTCAAAATACTGGAAGCGCTCAAATCTCAGAACAAACAGGATGGCGTGATCATTATTTCTGCAAAAAATGCGCTGGATGATAAGATCACAGGTTTGCAGTTGGGTGCCGACGATTATCTCACCAAGCCCTTCCACCTTTCCGAACTGATGGCCAGAATTTACTCTGTCATCCGCCGAAAACAGTTCAGCAATTCCAATATCGTGAAGCAAAATGAATTGCAGATTGACCTTCTTTCAAAATCGGTGTCTATTAATGATCAGATTATTTCTCTGACAAAAAAGGAGTTTGATCTTCTGATTTATTTCATCGGAAACAAAAACAAAGTCATCTCCAAAAGTACTTTGGCAGAGCATCTTTCCGGGGATTTTGCAGATATGCTGGATAATCACGATTTCGTCTATGCGCACGTAAAAAACCTTAAAAAGAAACTCTACGAAGCCGGCTGCGATCATTACTTGAAGACTGTTTATGGGACAGGGTACAAATGGGAAATTTCATAAATTTACTGGATTGAAACCACTTTTAAACAAAACCACCAAGCCTTTCATCATTTATGTCCTTATCATTTTGGTCATCAGTGTTCCTGTTTACTATTTTGTAGTCGATGCAATCTGGAAACACGAGCTGGATGAGCACAATGAGATTGTGGCCGTGCAAACGTCTTCCCAACTCAATAATTTGAAATTAACAAACCAAAAATTGCTGGAAACCATTAAGTTTTTGAATGATCTTCAGCCGGGGACACAGATCCGGACAGTGACAGGCAGTGACAATCTCAAAGACAGTATTTTCATTGTAGAAAAACCCCATGATTTTCTTCATTTCGATGATATTGACAGATTCCGAGGCCTTTCCAAAATCATTTATCTCAATAAAAAGCCATTTCGTTTTGATGTAGAAACCAATATTGAGGAATCGCAGGAAACCATCTTTTTCATCTCTGCAACCACAGTTTTTCTTTTTATTTTAATTGTTGGAGGTTTGCTTTTGCTGAACAGAAGATTGTCAAAATCCGTCTGGAAACCGTTCCGGAATACTTTGGATAAGCTCAAAACTTTTAATCTGAACCAACAGACCAAAATTGAATTTGAAAAAACCGATATCAAAGAATTTGATGAGCTGAATCAATCTTTAAGCAAATTAATAGATCAGAATATTTCCGTATTCAGAACGCAGAAGGAATTCACGGAAAATGCTTCCCACGAACTGCAAACGCCTTTGGCTATTCTGAAAAATAAGGTAGATCTTCTGCTGCAGAATCAGGATCTGACGGAAAAACAATACCAGATTGCCGAAGAGATGAACAAGGCCTTGACCAGAAGCTCCAGAATCAACCGGAATCTACTGCTGCTGGCAAAGATTGATAACAGCCAGTTTGATAATTCCGAATCTATCCGTTTCGATGATTTACTCCGCCAGAGTATTGAGATCGTGCAGGAACATTTTGAACAGAAAAATATGGCCGTGACGTCGAAAATTTCTCCTGATGTTGAGATCAAAGGAAACAGCAGTCTGATGGAAGTTTTGATTAATAATTTGATTCTGAATGCGATCCGTCATACACCTTCCGGTGGGTTCATCACTATTACATTGACTGATTCTGTCTTTGAAATTTCGAATTCGGGAACGGAAAAACTGAATGAGGATTTGCTCTTCAAAAGATTCTCAAAATTGTCCACAGATAATCGGGGAAGTGGCTTGGGATTGGCCATCATCCAGCAAATCTGCAGACTTCAGAACTGGACTATCAATTATAAGTTTGAGAACGATAGGCACATTTTTTCTATCCGGTTTTAAATTCTAAATTTCTTCTAAATTGGGCTTTTACTTTGCACGTTCAAAAACGTGTCAGTATGAAGTCAAAAGCATTATTTGCAACATTATTCAAAAGCAGATTTTCTGTATTATTCTCTATATTAAGTCTTTATATTGTTCTTTCTTTGGTTGTGAGAGCGGTATTTCTATTTTGGTCGATGAAGGATTTAGATCCTGATTTGCTGATTATTTCAAAAGCGTTTTTCAAAGGTTTCTTTTTTGATCTTACAGTGGGATCATTATTTCTACTGTTGTATGCTATTTATCTGTTGATATTTCCAAAAAAATGGATCGGTTCCACGTTTGACAAAGTTTTCACTTATTTTTATCTGGTTTTAATTTTAATCATCATTTATTTCAGTCTGCTGGCAGAGATTCCATTTTGGGATGAGTTTGGCGTAAGGTTTAATTTTATTGCCGTCGATTATTTGATTTACACGTATGAAGTGGTCGAAAATATCAACCAGTCTTACCCGCTTCCGTTGATCTTTGCCGTTCTGATTTCATTGATTTTAATCTCGCTCTATACACTGAAAAAAACCGGTGCTTTCCGAAGTACATTTTCTGACAAAAGAAGCGTAAAAATCCGCTCGTCATTTGCTGTTCCTTTGATTATTACGGCTTTCGTCTTAGGATTATTAATGAAAAACAAACAGGCAGAATCCACAGATAATCTGGTTGTGAATGAATTAGGGAAAAATGGTGTTTTCTCATTTTTTACAGCTTTCAAAGCCAATGAGCTGGATTATGCGACTTTCTATCCAAAAATCTCTGACAAAGAAGCTTACAAAGTTTTGAAAAACGACCTTTTGCAGGAAAATCAAAGTTACAATTCAAATGTGATGGATGATATTTCCAGAACAACAAAGGGAAATGCCGAACAAAAGCCAAATATCATTTTAATCACAATAGAAAGTTTCAGCGGCGAATTCATAAAAGCATTTGGTAACAAAGACAACATTACTCCAAATTATGATAAGCTTGCTGATGAGAGTATTTTCTTCACAAACCTTTATGCAACAGGAACCAGAACTGTCCGCGGGATGGAAGCTTTGACTTTATCAGTACCACCAACGCCTGGAAACAGCATCGTGAGAAGGCCAGATAATCAGAACTTATTTTCTATTTCTACCATTTTGCAGCAGAAAAATTATCAGCCATATTTCATCTACGGCGGCGACGGCTATTTTGATAATATGAATAATTTCTTTGGTGGTCAGGGCTTTGATATTGTCGATCGGAACCGGGGAAATGCTTTATCAGATGACATCAAAACAAAACGTTTCCAGATCCCGGATAATGAGGTCAGTTTTGAAAATGCGTGGGGAATTTGTGACGAAGATCTTTACAGACAATCAATAAAATATGCCGACAAAAATGCCAGAGCGAATAAGCCTTTTTTCCAGTTTGTGATGACGACTTCCAATCATAAACCTTACACTTTTCCAAATGGGAAAATAGATCTTCCGCAAGGTGAAAGAAATGCGGCTGTGAAATATACAGATTATGCTTTGGGGAAATTTCTGGCTGAAGCCAAAACGAAACCCTGGTTCAAAAATACAGTCTTCGTTATCGTTGCAGATCACTGTGCCAACAGCGCCGGAAAATGGGAAATCAATATCAAAAACCATCATATTCCCGCCATTATTTATAACCTTCCTCAGAAGCCGGAGAAAATCGACCGACTGACTTCTCAAATCGACCTGATGCCGACATTATTCGGCTATCTTGGCTGGAATTACAATACAAGTTTGTACGGAAAGGATATCAATCAGACCAAAATTGGCAGCGAAAGAGCTTTCCTCGGAAATTACAGGACTTTGGGAATGCTGAAAGGAAATATTTTTACTCAAATTGATGACAGAAAAAGGGTGAAACAGTTTGCTGTCACCGGAAATGATCAATCTCTTTCGGAACTTAAAACAAAAGATATCGGTCAGATCTCAGAGACTATTTCTTATTATCAGACCGCCAGCGAAAGATTCAAGAACGGAAAAATGAAAATGACAAAACATGTTGGATTGTTGACTAAGAAATAACTATAATTTCATCAACACAGATCTGCATTTAATTATTAATGTCGTTATGAAACATCTGCTTTTAAGCCTTTTATTAATATTAATGAGTTTTCAAGCCTACAAAGCGCAGGAAATTTCGGAGATTAATAAAACAAAAGATAGCATAGCTACACCAATTGGCTCCTCAGACAAAAGCCATAAATTCAGTTATAAAAAACTGATTATTCCTGCTGTTTTTATTTCTTACGGTGCTGCAACTTTGAAAATTGACGGTTTGAAAAAACTGAATTTTTCTACCCGGAATGAGATCAATGAACATCAGCCGGATCACATCAGATTGGACAATTATACCCAGTTTGCACCCGGCGCTTTGGTGTATGGATTAAACGCTTTCGGTATAAAAGGAAAACACAACATCCAGGAGCGGAGCATCATTTACGGCACTTCTCTGTTGATTACCTCTGCAATTACACTTCCTCTGAAACATCTCACAAAGGAGGAAAGGCCGGATGGATCAAATAACCTTTCGTTTCCGTCTGGACACACGGCTTTCGCTTTTGCATCGGCTCAGTTTATGTACAGAGAATATTCGGAGTCTAATTTTTTATTAGGGATTTCGGGCTATTCTTTTGCTGTTTTCACAGGTGTTTACAGAATGCTTAATGACAGACACTGGTTCAGTGATGTAGTGGCAGGAGCGGGTTTTGGCATTTTATCAACAGAAATATCATATTGGATTTACCCAGGAATAAATCGGCTTTTAAGTGCGAAAGGCGGACATTCGCAAGTTATGGTGATGCCATTTTACCAAAACAAAAATCTCGGAATTGGTCTGGTGAAGAATTTCTGAATATTTAATTTTTATTAAGTTTTATTTCAAACTCTTGTTTAGTTTGCTCAACTGTTCTATTTTTGTAAGACTATCAAAATTAAATCTATCGAAAAAACAATTACTACTTAAAATCTATTATGAAAAGATCTGTACTGGTAATTCTGTTTTCAATCATTCTGGTTTCCTGTGGTGCTTCAAAACCTGTAAAAAAATATTCTTACAAAAAACCGGCAACTTCCAAGCAAGCTAATCTCAAAAAACTAAGCTCTACCTATTCCGGAAATGTTTCCGGTACAAGAGCTTCTGTCTTAGACGATGCCGAAAATTACCTCGGAACTCCGTACAAATATGCAGGCAATACAAAAGCGGGCTTCGACTGTTCCGGATTGGTATGCAAAGTATTTGACGAAAACAAACTGCAGATGCCGAGACGTTCTGCAGATCAGGCAAAACAGGGCCGCTCCATCAGTGTTTCCGAAGCAAAACCTGGTGATCTGCTTTTCTTTGCAACTGCCGGCGGCTCTTCTGTGACGCACGTTGGGATCGTTCACGATATTATGAACAGTGGTGAGGTCACCTTTATCCACGCATCCACTTCCAAGGGTGTTATCATCTCATCGCTCAACGAAGCGTATTGGAACAAAGCATTCCTTTTTGCAAGAAGTGTGCTTTAGTTTTATTAATTTTGCGACGCACAATTGTTTTAAGGCTGATAGCAAAAAGCCAATTGCCGCAAGCAGTTTATCATTAATCAATTATCATTTATAAAAAATATGTCTTTACAGGAAACAATCGAAAAAGCTTGGGATAACCGCGAACTTTTGAAAGAAGAAGAATACCAGAACGCTGTGAGAGAAGTAGTTGCTAAGCTGGACGCTGGCGAACTGCGAACCGCAGAACATACCGAGAACGGCTGGCAGATCAATGAATGGGTGAAAAAAGGGGTGGTGATGTATTTCCCAATCCAGAAAATGGAAACCATAGAAGTAGGCCCTTTCGAATTCCATGATAAAATTCCTTTAAAGAAAAATTACGCAGAAAAAGGCGTTAGAGTAGTGCCTCACGCCATTGCAAGACACGGAAGTTTTGTGGCAAGCGGTGTGATTCTGATGCCGTCTTATGTCAACATCGGTGCTTATGTAGATTCAGGGACAATGGTGGATACCTGGGCTACAGTGGGAAGCTGTGCACAGATTGGTAAAAATGTTCACTTAAGCGGCGGCGTAGGAATCGGCGGCGTTTTGGAACCTTTGCAGGCTGCGCCCGTTATTATCGAAGATGATGCTTTCATCGGATCGCGTTGTATCGTGGTAGAAGGCGTCCGTGTTGGCAAAGAAGCAGTTCTTGGCGCAAATGTTTGTTTGACAATGTCTACCAAAATTATTGATGTTACAGGCCCGGAGCCGGTTGAGACCAAAGGTTATGTTCCGGAACGTTCTGTTGTGATCCCGGGAAGTTATACCAAGCAGTTTCCCGCGGGAGAATTCCAGGTACCGTGCGCACTGATTATCGGTAAAAGAAAAGAATCTACAGATAAGAAAACCTCTCTCAATGATGCTTTGCGGGAAAATAATGTAGCAGTTTAATAGATATCAATTTTAAACTTATATTTGTCATTCCAATCAGAATCTTACTTCTTTTGGAATGGCAATTTTTTTTAAACTAACCTCAAGAAAGCATTGTGAAACAGAAGTTCCTGAAACTGATCTCGGATTACCGGATTATTTTTGTGATTTATATCGTGGTTGCAGCTATTACGGCCTACAGCAAGTATAAGAGAGGAACCGGCGGTTACAATAATTATCTCATCTTCAAAGGGGTTTTTACCAATACTTTGCAGGAGCGGAATATCTTTCTCCAATATCCGGATTTCTATTTTGACAGCAACCACTATGGCATTTTTTTCAGTCTTCTGATTGCGCCTTTTGCGATGATGCCCGACGGTTTTGGTGCCGTCTTATGGAATGTTGCCAGTACTTTGGTGTTCTTGTACGCAGTTTATAAACTTCCATTTTCAGATGCTAAAAAATCATTTTTTGCGTGGCTTTGTCTTCAGGAATTTATCACTGCAGCCACCTATTTTCAGTTTAATATTATTCTGACTGGTTTGTTGATTTTATCAGCAGTTTATATTTACGAAAGAAAAGAAACGCAGTCGGCTTTCACAATTCTCATCGGAACTTTTGTCAAAATCTACGGCATTGTCGGGTTGTCCGCTTTCTTCTTCATTAAAAATAAAACAAAATTCATTCTTTCATTTGTTGCCATTGCCCTCCTGTTTTTCGTTTTACCGATGCTGATTTCAAGCAAAGAATTTGGGATTCAGTCCTACTTTGACTGGTACACCTCATTATCCGGGAAAAATCTGGAGAATCAGGCGCTGGGAACACGTCAGGATTATTCATTAATGGGCGTTGTGAGACGCGTTTTAGGCAACGCGGAGATCTCCAATCTGATATTTCTGATTCCTGGATTTCTGCTTTTTATGCTGCCTTATCTCAGAACAAAACAATTCAAATTTCTGCCGTTCCAACTGATGATTCTGGCTTCAACACTGCTGTTCGTCGTACTTTTCAGTTCCGGTTCAGAAAGTCCTACCTACATCATCGCCGTTTCCGGAGTGATGATTTGGTTTCTGATGCAAAAGAAATGGACGAAAGTAGATATCGGATTATTGATTTTTGTGATGATTTTCACCTGTTTTGCATTTTCAGATCTGTTCCCAAAATCGATCAAAGAAGAAGTTTTTATTAAATATTCCACCAAAGCAATTCCGTGTATTATTATTTGGTTTCGGGTTATGTACGAACTGTTGACGAAGGATTTTGAGACCGCTTATAAACTAGATTAATGAAAAAAATCTCCATCATTATTCCCGCTCACAACGAAGAAGGCAATATTTCCCTGATTTATCAGCGGATAAGAAACGTCTTTTCCAAACTAGAAAATTATACATTTGAGATTATCTTCGTCAATGATGGAAGCCGCGACAGCACACAATCGGTTCTAGAACAGTACAGCCGAAATTTTGACAATGTCAAATTCATAGAGTTTTCCCGCAACTTCGGTCATCAGCCCGCTGTAAAAGCCGGGATGGATCACGCTGACGGAAATGCGGTGATCTCAATGGACGCAGATCTTCAGCATCCGCCGGAGTTGATTCCGGAGTTGATTCAGAAATGGGAAGGAGGTTTTGATGTAGTCTTGACAAACAGAAAATACCCCAAAGAAATATCCTACTTCAAGAAAAAAACCTCCGAGATGTTTTACAGATTTCTGTCCCGCATTTCCGACGTCGACCTCAAGTCCGGCGGAGGTTCCGATTTTCGGCTTCTGGACTCCGGCGTTGTTCAGGAGTTTAGGAATTTTACAGAAGACGATTTGTTTTTGCGCGGACTCACCAGCTGGATGGGCTTCCGTCAAACCTCCGTTAATTTCCTTGCAGGCGAAAGAATCTCGGGCGAGAGCAGTTACAATATCAAAAAAATGATGAAGTTTGCCTTCACCGGAATCACCGCATTTAGCGTCAAACCATTGTATCTCGCAGCCTATCTTGGATTTATGTTTTCAGCATTTTCCGTTGTCGGTTACGGGATTTACGTCATTTATTCTTTCCTCGCAGAGACCGAAATCTCAGGCTGGGCTTCGCTCATTATGACCATCGTTTTCTTCGGTGGATTGCAGCTGATTATTCTCGGCATTTTCGGAATCTATCTCGGCAAGATTTTCAAACAGGTGAAAGAACGGCCCAATTATATTATCCGTTCAAAAAATTTGTAAACTGATACCATTTATGGCAGCTATTTCCGCCCTCCGTTCCCGCTTTTTTATTTTTTATTCAAAAAATAAAAAGAGCTCCACTCAGGTCGGGCTGCAGATTCAACACCCAATCCATTTCCATGATATTACTTAGTTTCGACATAGAAGAATTTGACATGCCTTTGGAATACAATGGCGAAATTCCGTTTCAGGAGCAGATCTCTGTTTCCAGAATCGGTCTGCAGAATATCTTGCAGATTCTCAAAAAATATGATGTCAAAGCCACTTTTTTCTCCACAGTAATCTTCGCAGAGGAAAACAAAGATCTCATAAAAGAATTACTTTCATACGGCCACGAATTAGCGTCTCATACGTGGTTTCATTCAGATTTTAAAGAAGAGCATTTAGCAGAATCAAAGCAACGACTGGAAGAACTTTTTAATACAAAAATTACAGGGTTAAGAATGCCGAGAATGATGCCGGTTTCAGAAAAAGCAGTTTCAGACGCAGGTTATTTTTATAATTCGTCTGTCAATCCAACCTATCTTCCTGGCCGTTACAACAATTTTAAAGTTAGTAGAAAACCTTTCTGGCAGGGAAAAGTGATTCAGTTTCCGGCTTCGGTTTCTACAATCTTCAGAGTTCCTTTGTTTTGGTTAAGTTTTCATAACTTTCCCCAGTGGCTATACAAATCTTTGTCCAGATTATCTTTGCAATCCACTGGATTTCTGAATGTCTATTTCCATCCATGGGAGTTTAATGACATCTCTGACCCGAAATATAAACTGCCGGGCTACACTTTCAAAAATACAGGAAAACAGATGGAAAACCGGTTTGAAGAATTTATTGTTTGGGCAAAAAACAAAAATTATAAATTTGATACAATCAAGAATTTTTTAAATAATCAAGATATAAAAAGAAACTGATGAAGATTGCTTACGATGCCAAACGTGTATTTTCCAGCTGGTCTGGTCTGGGTAATTATTCCAGAGATCTTGTGCGTATTCTGGCGGAATATTATCCCGAAAATGAGTACGTCCTATTTAATAAAAAACAATCCGAAAGAGGGAAGGAGATTCTGGAAATGGAGAATGTTACATTCGTCAAAACCTCGGGAGGCACCTTTTCCCGGCAGACCAAAACAGGTATTGATGCGCAGAATATTGGGGCTGATATTTTCCACGGTCTTTCCGGCGAGCTGCCATTGAAATGGAACAGAAATCCCATCAAAAAAGTAGTCACCATCCACGATTTGATCTTTGAAAGATTCCCGCAATATTACACCTGGATTGACCGCAAAATTCATTTTTGGAAATTCAAAAAAGCGGCTGTTTCTGCTGACAAAATCATTGCCATTTCTGAGCAGACCAAAAAGGATATCGTTACGTATTTAAAAGTGCCCGAAAGTAAAATCGAAGTGGTTTATCAGGGTTGTCACTCCAGTTTCAAGGAAAAGCAGTCAGATGAATTCCTTAATGAAATTAAAGAAAAATTTCAGCTGCCGAGCCAATTTATTCTGAATGTCGGAACCATTGAGCCCAGGAAAAACCTTTTAAATATCGTCAAAGCTTTGAAAGGAACGCAAATTCCGTTAGTGGTTGTAGGCAGTAAAAAACCGAAATATTTTAAACTGATAGAAAAAGAAATCAAAAACGGTGAGATCAGCGTTCAGTTTTTGCAGGGCGTTTCTATGGCCGAATTGGCTGCGATTTACAAACTGGCAGAAATCTTCATTTATCCAAGTTTTTTTGAAGGTTTTGGGATTCCTGTCATAGAAGCTTTATATTCGGAAACAGTGGTGATTACTAGCAATACGAGCTGTCTTCCCGAGGCTGGCGGACCGGATTCTGTTTATATCGATCCTCAGAATGTAGCGGACATCAAATCAAAAATTGTTTTTCTCTGGAACAACGAGCCCGAGAGAAAACGCCGTTCAGAGAAAGGTCTGTCGTTTGTCCAGAAATTCAATGATGAGGTGATTGCGAAAAATGTGATGAAGGTTTATGAAAGCTTATTTTAATTAATAATTTCTTTCGCCAAAAATCGCTGATCCAACTCTCACAGAATTGGAGCCACATTCGATTGCTAAAGGAAAGTCGCCGCTCATTCCCATTGATAGAGTTTCTAAATTTTTTAAACTTGAGAGTTCATCAAAAAGCTGCTTCAACACGCCGAATTCCTCACGGATTTGAGAGTCGTCTTCCACAAAACTGGCCATTCCCATCAGGCCTTTAATTTCTACATTAGGATAATTTCCATTGATGAAATCACTGAAAATGGCTCTCGTTTCATCGGCCGTCAATCCAAATTTCGTCTCTTCTTTTGCGATTTTTAACTGTAGCAGAACATTGATTTTCCGGTTGTTTTTTAACGCTTCTTTATCAATTTCTTTCAGCAGTTTTTCACTGTCAACACTTTCTATCATTGAGATAAATCCAGCAATAAACTTCACTTTGTTGGTTTGAAGATGACCGATAAGGTGCCACTCAACATCGTTTGGAAGAATTTCTTGCTTCTCCAAAAGCTCCTGAACTTTATTTTCTCCGAAAGCGCGCTGTCCCAAATCGTAAAGTGCCTTGATTTTATCGGCAGGATTGGTTTTGGAAACCGTCACCAGTTTTACATTAGCGGGAAGTTGAGAAAGGATATTTTGGTAATTGGTTTCGAGTGACATTTTGAATTGGTGTTTAAATTAAACTTAAACAAAAATAAGAATCTTTAAATTTGAAACCACATAGAAACATAGTTTTATAGTACGGAATATAAAATAGCTTGATATCAATTTCTATTTTATCTTTTCAAAGCTAAGTTTGCGTCATCTATGTGTTTATGTAGTTTTGTGGCTTTGAGAAATCTCATATCAAATCAGTTCTGAAATTCGTCTAAAATTCGTAAATTTGATGAAATTTTTATTCGAATTATAATCACAAATATATGAGTCAATTTGATGTAACCGTTATCGGTTCCGGTCCTGGTGGATATGTTGCGGCAATCCGTGCTGCCCAATTGGGTTTCAAAACAGCAATTATTGAGAAATATTCTACGCTTGGCGGAACTTGTCTTAATGTCGGGTGTATCCCTTCAAAAGCTTTGCTTGATAGTTCTGAACATTTCGAAAAGGCAAAACACGAGTTTGCAAATCACGGGATCATCATCAATGAGCCTACTGCTGATATCGCAAGAATGATTGCCCGTAAAAATGAAGTGGTAGACCAGACGACTAAGGGAATCAACTTTTTGATGGACAAAAATAAGATCACCGTTTTTGAAGGCGTTGGTAGTTTCGAATCTGCAACTCAGATCAAAGTTTCCAAAAATGACGGTTCTTCAGAAATGATTGAATCAAAATATACAATCATCGCAACCGGTTCCAAACCATCCAGTCTGCCTTTTATCAATCTTGATAAAGAAAGAATCATCACTTCTACAGAAGCGCTTAATCTTAAAGAAATTCCAAAACATTTGGTTGTAATTGGAGGCGGCGTTATCGGTCTTGAGCTTGGTTCTGTTTATCTGAGACTTGGTTCCCAGGTAACTGTAGTTGAGTTTATGGATAAAATTATCCCTGGAATGGACGGAAGTCTTTCTAAGGAATTGCAAAAAGTTCTCAGAAAGCAGGGTATGAAATTCGAACTTTCTACAGCTGTTTCGGCAGTAGAAAGAAATGGAGATTCTGTAAAAGTAACCGCTAAAAACAAGAAAGGTGAAGAGGTAACTTACGAAAGTGATTACGTTTTGGTTTCCGTAGGAAGAAGACCTTATACAGACGGACTTGGATTGGAAAAAGCAGGTGTAGAACTGGACGAGAGAGGACGAGTGAAAACCAACGATCATCTTCAGACCAATGTTTCTAACATCTACGCTATTGGCGATGTGATCAAAGGTGCAATGTTGGCCCATAAAGCTGAAGAAGAGGGAACTTTGGTTGCTGAAATCTTGGCAGGACAAAAACCTCACATCAACTATAACCTGATTCCTGGCGTAGTTTACACTTGGCCAGAAGTTGCCGGTGTCGGTAAAACCGAAGAGCAGCTGAAAGCAGAAGGTGTAGCTTACAAAGTGGGAAGTTTCCCAATGAGAGCGCTTGGAAGAAGCCGTGCAAGTGGCGACACAGATGGATTTGTAAAGATTATCGCTGATGAAAAAACAGACGAAATTCTAGGTTTCCATATGATTGGTGCGAGAGCTGCAGACCTGATTGCAGAAGGCGTTATCGCCATGGAATTCCGCGCAAGTGCCGAAGATATTGCAAGAAGTTCCCACGCACATCCGACTTATGCAGAAGCTATTAAGGAAGCAGCTTTGGATGCTACCGGAAAAAGATCAATTCATATGTAATCAATAACCATAATTTATTATTAATATTAAGAGAAGCTACAAGCCTCTCTTTTTTTGTTGTGTTAAATTAATCTTCAAATAATCAGAATGCTAATTAATTTGTTTTTATTTTTGTTAAAATATTAGTTATGATACAGGAACTCGACAAAGATTTCAGCAGTCTTAATGAATATATAGACAGGATCGCACCCAGCAAGATCTTCATTCTGGTAGATGAAAATACGCACGACCATTGCCTGCCGCTGCTCCTTCCAAATCTGGAAACCGACGCGCCATTCGAAATCATCGAAATAGAAGCCGGCGAAGAAAATAAAAACATCGGAACAGCCACGCAGCTGTGGGAAATATTCTCGGAGATGGAAGCCGACAGAAAATCGTTGCTGATCAATCTGGGCGGAGGCGTAGTGACTGATATGGGCGGCTTTGTAGCATCAACATACAAAAGAGGTTTCAAGTTTATCAATATTCCAACGACACTTCTTGCGATGTGCGACGCTTCTATTGGCGGCAAAACAGGCATCGATCATCAATTTCTTAAAAATATCATCGGTACATTTGCGCTACCTGAAGGCGTTTTCTTCTATCCGAAATTCCTCGAAACTTTAAAGTTTGAAGAGCTTAGAAGTGGTTTCGCAGAGATGCTGAAGCACGGCATCATTGCAGACGGCGATCACTGGCGCGCTTTAAGTTCACTCTACAAAGTAACGCCGGAAAGTCTCGCGCCATTCATTATCCGAAGTATGGAAATTAAAAACGAAGTTGTCACCAAAGATTTTAAAGAAGAGAACGTGCGCAAGATTCTCAATTTTGGCCACACCATTGGCCACGCGGTTGAAAGTCTCTTTATGAAAAAAGGAAGCCTCATTCCTCATGGCGAAGCGGTAGCTCTGGGAATGATCTGTGAGACACATCTTGCTTTTCTCGCAGGCCTGATAGACGTAGAGCATTCCTCTGCCATTATCACTAAAATCCAGCACTATTTTCCCTATATCGATATCTCGGAATTCAGGAATGAAGATATTGTCAACCTGATGTTTAATGACAAGAAAAATTTGGATGGCAATATCAATTTTTCCCTTATAAATGGCGTAGGAAGTTGTGTGTATGACCAAAAATTGCACGCAGATCAAATCATTATGACGCTGGATTTTTACAAAAATCTCAGTGTGAAGTAATGTTATTATTCATTGAATATAATTTTTAAATCATTGATCTCTAATTTGTTGGATGAATATTTATATAATAACGAGATTAAAATTATTTTTTTGGCAAAGTATTTGAAAGTATGCTTCCCGTAAAACAAAATTAAAATTTGATATTATGAAAAAGTTATTTTTAGGATTAGGTTTAGTAGCAGGAACTTTTGCATTCGCTCAGACAGGAACAACATTTGGTGTTAAGGGAGGTATGAATGTCTCTTCTTTATCAAAAGACGCTTCACTTAGTGATCAGAAATCTAAAATTGGTTTTAATGCCGGAGCTTTTGTAAATATTCCAATCGCTTCTCAATTTAGTATTCAGCCAGAGTTAATTTATACACAATACGGTGCTAAAGCTGATTATAGACAAGATGTTTTAACTACAGGTGGTATAGAGGAGCAGAGATTCTCATCAGCTACTCATTTGGACTACATTGCTTTACCTGTAATGTTCCAGTATAACGCTACTCCTGGTTTTTACCTAGAAGCTGGACCTGAATTTGGATTATCAGTAAGTGCTAAAAATAAGGTAAAAAATGAGACTACAGGAGAAACTCTAGCAGAGTCTGATAATTTCAAAGATGATATAAATGGTTTTAATGTAGGTATCGGATTAGGAGCTGGCTACTATTTCACGCCTCAATTCGGGATCACTGCTAGATACGTCGCAGGTTTGACTGATATTGCTAAAGATAGACCAAGTGGTTCAGACGCTGTTAGAAATAATACATTTCAAGTAGGTTTGGCTTATAAATTCGGAAATTAATATTACGAAATCTTAAACACTATAAAAGACCGATCATTCGGTCTTTTTTTTATTTCATAATTTATATTTTTGTTGTAGATAAACAATTATATTTATGAAGAAGATATTTCAGACCCTGGCAATTACAAGCACTTCCGTGCTTTTTGCACAGTCTTTTGGGGTAAAAGGCGGCGTCAATATTGCAACGGTAAGTAAGGAGAAAAGCTGGGATGATACCAATGCAAAACTGGGTTATTATGTGGGTGTTTATATGCATGCGCCGGTCAACAGCATCTTCAGTATCCAGCCGGAAGTGATTTACAACAGCATTGGTGTGAAATACGAGAATACGAAAACGTCACACACATTAGGCCTGGATTATGTCTCTGTTCCCATTATGTTTCAGTTTGAACCCATTCCGAAATTATATGTTGAAGCAGGTCCTCAGTTTTCTTTCCTTGTAGGAAATAGTGACCGAAACCAGACTGATGATGTTGTAACCATAAAGAAATACAGAAACAATTCCAGTTACAACAGCTTTGATCTTAGTGGTGGGGTAGGTGTAGGATTTCGAATCAACAATATTACGGTAGGAGCGCGTTATATGATGGGCTTCACCGATATCAAAAAATCAGGCTCTACCACTTGGAGCAATGATGATAAGCAACTCAGAAATAATGCTTTGCAGATAGGATTGCAATACGGATTCTAAAATATTAATACATAAAAAAAGACCAACATTTACGTTGGTCTTTTTTTTATAATATTGTCGGGTATTATTTAACAATCAGATTTTTGCTGGTTGTTTCTCCGTTGTTAGAAATTACAATTCTGTAAGTTCCTGTTTTCAGAGCTGAAATATTAACCTTAGTTTTATCATTCTCCAGAGAGCCGTTGGAAACTAATCTTCCGGATTGATCCAGAATCTGATAAGTTGCTCCTTTAGCACCATTGTTCAGAGAGATGTTCACTTCACCTTTCGCTGGGTTTGGATAGATCGCAAATCCTTTGTTGAGTGCAGATTCATTAACTGCAAGATTCTTAGTAATATTGAATCTTTCAGCGTTCACAGCGAAATAGATATTGTTCAACGCTTTTACCATAATTCTTGCACTTCCGTTGTCTTCATTTGGAAGCGTCACAGATGCAGTTCCTGTATTAGGTACGTTGTCTGCAAGTACAGTTGGGTAAGTCAATCCGTTATCAGAAGAAATTAGGATCTGTACAAATTCTGTATTGATTGGTGCAGCATTGGTACCTGCAACATCCCAAGTCACAGCAAGTAGAGTTCCTCCCACATAGTTAGCCGGTAGATTTTGAGACGTCACTTTGAAAGGACCATTGTCAGTCACCGTTACAGTCATATTTCTTCTGGCAGCCTGATTTCCTGTTACTTTATTATCGTTGACAAAAAGTGCGAAGTTAAGTGTTCTTGCAACTGTAGGTATTACCTCCCAAAGTGGTGCAAGATTACCTGCTGCAACAGCCGTAAGCACAGGGAAATAACGTTCAGGTGTCGTTTTCGGAGAAAAAGATCTGAATATAGTTCCTGATGTTTGTGTAGGACTCGGCGCAGTAGATGTAGTGATACTTCTGACATCGGTCTGTTCCCATAAATAGGTTAGCGCATCGCCGTCAGGGTCTGTTCCGTTGCCTGTCAAAACAAATGCAGTACCATTTGGAATAGTATAGTTTGTCAGCGCCTGAATAACCGGCACCTGGTTGTTGTTAGCCGTTTTAACAGCACATCCTGCTCCCGTTCCGGTTGTAATGTTGCTGTACATTTGGTTAACACTAATTACGTGGAAATACGCATCACTGTTGTTCTGAACGTTTGGCGGGCAGATCCCTGCATAAGCCATAATGGTGCTTCCACTTCCTGGTTCTACAGAAGTAGATGCCGTTCTGTTTCCTCCACAAGAATTATCAAACGTGTGTTGTGCTCCCCACTGGTGGCCCATTTCGTGAGCTACATAATCAATATCAAAAGCGTCAGCTCTAGGTGCAGTACGCCCTGTTACACCACGCGCTTTGCTGCTGGTACAAGGTGATCTCAGCTGCGCTATGCCACCGCCACCAGTACTGAAGATGTGTCCGATGTCATATGCTGCGCTGCCGATTGTTGCATCTATAAAAGCCTGATTTTCGTTTAATAGCGTGGGTCCATCATTGTTTGTAAATCCTGGCGCGTATGCATCAGTCCCGATCGATAGTAACACGTCATTGTTCGCAATCATCGTCATTGTAAGAGAAACTGTTTTTTCATAAACACCGTTGACTCTCGTCATCGTTGTGTTCATAGCTGCTAGAACTGCTGCCTTTTTCTGTTCTGTAGTTCCGCCGGACAATCCAGCTCTGTTGATGTGGTAATTGGAGTATTCTACGGTAGAGGATAATGCCAGTCTGTAAGTTCTGAACTGACCGTCCTGCACTAGAGATTGTGGTACTGGATCAGTAGCGGATGCTGTTTCCGAATCCTGGAAACCACATATGAAACCAGCAGTGTCAGCAGGCAGATCTGCACGGTTGTAAACCATAAAAGTGCTGTTGTCCACAGTATACGCATCGAGATATGCCGTTTTCCCCGCATTGAAATACATGACATTCACCCCATCATAAGGCGATACACTGAAACGGATTGAATTTCCTGAATTTCCTTTTTCATATCCCAAATAAGATTTGATATCAGGAAATTTTGCCTGTAGCGCAGGATCCATCACAGATGCTTCCTGGATTACATAGTCTACCAGTTTTCCTTCTGCAGTCGGGAATTTCAGAACCAAAGATTCGTTATTTGAAAAACGTTTAGGCGCAGTTGCCAGGTCAGCTTTGATCTCCTCAACATTCAATTTGAAAAGTTTAAACTTTGCAGGCTGCGCTGTTTTGTCGTATAGCGCTGCTTTGTTGTCTACGCCAGAGACTTGTTTCCAGTAGTTCTTCTGCGAGAATACCATTCCCGAGAACAAGACACCTACTGCTAATAGTAATTTTTTGTCCATTATAAAATATTTGATTTTTTATTTTTAATTCTTTTTGATTGTCACCTGTGAATAGTTAAGATTTTTGTTGAGCTTAATAATACTTGCAGGATATTTTTTATTTTTAAATTCAGGGTTGTCATATTGCTGAATTTTCACTTCCAATTTGTCTTTGTCTTCCGAAACTTCCGCCACAACAAAGTCATTTTTGTCAATCGCAGGCTGTATTACAATGTACGTTTCATTTACGTCAAAAGACGGGATGGGATTTTTGCGCGGTGACGGGTTGTCCTTATTGATAGTCTTATAAATAGCATCAATCTCCACTTGGGACTTCAGTATTTTATATTGAGGATCAATCAACTTTACGTTCACATGGTTTACTTCTTCAAATTCTACTAAAGTATACATACTCATCTCGTTGGTTCCGTGAATTTTTTGTTGTTGTAAAGAACACGAAACCACCGTTATAAATAACATTGACAAGAAAATTAATGGTTTTTTCATATTTCAACAAAATTGGTGCATAAAAGTATAAAAAAAACAACCAAATAATAGTATTTGGTTGTCATTTTAACATTAATAAAAATAGAGCTATTCTGATATCACAACATCGGATCCCTGCGTATGTGCATTCATCTGCGGTGCATAGTAGTTTTGCAGCGTTGTAATGCCATTCGAGAATTTTCCGCTGGCATTTGCAACATAATCATATTCGAATACATACTTACCTTTTGGCATATATTCGATATAAAAATTTGTGGAAGCATCCTTTGTTGATTGATAATACCCAAGATTATTTTTCCATTCGTAACCGGAAGTCACATCCAAAGGTTCAAAACCGGCTGCTCGCATATCTTTCAGGTGAATGAATTCCATATTTCTGTCGGTATTAAGAATCATTCGAACAGTCACTTTATCACCAACTTTCAATGGAGAATTTTCATTGATTTTAATTAATTGTTCACCGTTTTCAGTTTTCACTTTTTTGTACAATTGTTTCGTAATAGAAATATAAGATTCAGAAGATTTAATCTTATCCAAATCCTCAAAATATTGCCAGAACAGACCACCTTGCACAATTCCCGGACTGTCTTTTTTAATGGAAACTGTTGCCAGATTTTTATCTAATATATCCGAAACTACAGACGTTTTGAAATATCCTGTCGCGGAAGTCTGAGGAACTGGATATAAATCTTTTTGCCCCCAATTGATTTCTGCTTTATCACTTTCATTAGAGGTCCAGGATTTCCCGGAATTCAGAATCGTAAAAATCACTTCTGCCGTTCCGCGAGAACTTCCCCAAGAATTCACTTCTTTTTGAGTTATGAGCCAGATTTTCATTTCTTCAATGAAAGTTTCATCATTTGGCGTCAATTTGTTAAAAGCTTCCAAAGCTCCCGCGTGATTCACGGTTTTGGAAGAATACCAACCCCAATCGTTCAGATTCTGTTTCCAGTAAACACCTTGAGTTTCCGTGTCTGTCGAAGTTTCTTTCAAATAAGTCATCAGTTTTTTGGAAACATCCTTCAAGCCATAATTATTGAATAACAAAGCTGAACGGTGCAATCCGAAGAAAGTGAAATCAGTAATTTTTGCTGTCTTAGCTTTTGCAATTACTAAAGTTTTCAGATTCGCACCTTTATTTTTTAAAGGATATTCTTTTTCCCAATAATTTCGGGTGTCGAGATAATCGATGACGAAGTTGTTCCAAATATTCTCCTTTTTCCCACTGAGCGGAGTCGAAGTGTCATAATATTTATTCACTTCATTATCAACATAAGAAACCAGTTTTGAAACCATTTCTTTTTGCTCGGAACTTTGATAATCTGCCACATTTCCTTTCAGCCATTGATTGATTCTTCCTAAGTTTTTCAAGATATATAATGAATTGTAGTACGAACTCGGATAACCAGCGTACCAACTAAATCCGCCATCCGGATTTTGCAGTTTCTGCAATTCTGACCAGTCGTTTTGGATGGAATTTCGCATCGTATTCGCATCAAACAATCTTGCCAGTTTTTCCATTTGCTCGGTCTCGTTTTTCGATTCCAGAACCCAAGGCGTTTCTTCCAGCAACAATTGTTTCAACTCCTGATTTTTCTCCAGATTTGAAGTCAATAAACCTTTAGACTGATATTCATCAAAAACCGTTTTCAGTTTCGGATTGGCTTTGAAAATTTCGGAAGCCAAAACATCCGCAAACCATTTATTGAAGATGACATCCGCAGAATTATTGGTGTCATTTTTCAAACTTGGAAGCGCAAACATAATTTCCCAAATCGGATTCGTCGTCAGTTCCAAAGTGTTGGAAACATTGGTCAAAGTTTTAGAATCCGAGTTTTTCAGATTTTCCAGAGTGAAAGTTTTCGTCTGACCTTCTTTCACAAAAATCGGAAGCGCATCCGTCACCAACATTCGGTTCGGCAAAACAGCAATTGCTTTTTGTTCGCCATCAGAGAAATTGCCAGCTTTAGCAACGATTTTAATAATGATTGATGAAACATCGTTAGGAACTTTCACTTTCCAATTCACTACAGAATTTCCGTTTTCCGACAATGAAAAAGTTTGTTCTTTATTATATCCAGAAACCGCAGTCAATTGATTAATCCCAAATTTTTCCGAAATATCTTCATTCGTAAACGCATCCAAAATCTGCAATTGCGCAATACCATTGAGTTTTTTATTCACCAAACTCGACAATTTCGATTGAAGATTCAATTCATCACCTTCACGTAAAAATCTTGGATAATTTGGTGTGATAGAAAACTCTTTCTGCGTCACCACCGATTTTTCCAAAGTCGCAGAACGCGCATCTTTCGTATGCGCCAAAAACATCAATTTCCATTGCGTCAAAGCTTCCGGAGAAGTGAATTCAAAACTCACATTCCCATCTTTATCTGTCAAAAGATTCGGATAGAAAAATGCCGTTTCGTTGAGGTTTTGACGAACTGGGATTTTTTCTAAGTTTTCTGATTTCTTTGCATTATCTGCGTCATCAGAATATCCATTTTCCGCAATGTAATTTTCTACCATTGCTTTGTCTTCACGACTAAGCGACTTTGATTGTAACATTTTACTAGCACCACTGCGAGTTATTGCTCCCGTAGCTTCCATTGCGTAGGCATTTTGGGGTTTTGGACATCCATTATATTGAGGTAAACCTGCAACTGTTGGGCAAGCGTCATCCCTATTTAGAATTCCATCCCCGTCAGCATCAAAATCTGGCGAATAATAAATTCTTCCATCAAACCAATTGAATTTTGGAAGTACTAGATTTAATGTTTTCAAGTATTCTAATTTTCCATTAAAGTTTTCTTGGTTAAGACCATCTCTCATTTCATAAGAACTCTGGAAAAACTGCGAATAAAATCCCTGCCAGTTCCAACTGTTAGAAGCAAACTGGTCAAGCGATTTGTCATACATACCCGCCAAAACTTCCGCATTGATTTTCTCCTTTCCAGAGCCGGAAACTTTCACTGTCCATTTTTCTTTTTGTCCCGGCTGAAGTTTGTCGCGGAAAGTCACCGTTTCAATTTTCAAATCATCTTTACTGTCAGCAATTTTCAAATCTACATTCTCCGTTTTTACATCATTAAATGCAACTAATTGAAATTGTAAATTAACTCTCGAAACAGTTTCATCTCTCGGAATCAAAGTTTCATATTCCAAAATTCCATTTTTGAAAGAATGCGTTTCCGTCACCGTTTCACCTTTTCCATTTTGAACAAAAACATTCACCAAAGCATCCGGAACTGCTGAATAAACAAACACTTTCGCCTTTTCACTACGTTTGAAATCCTGTTTTGGCTTAATGATTTCCAAGAATGGTTTTTGATTCTGCCCAAGCGATTTCTTATCCCAAACTTTAAAGAATTGCTCCGTTTTTATCGTGTCTTTTCCTTCGATATTATAAAGTTGAAGCTTGTAAGTTCCCGCTTCTAATTTCCCCAAATCTAAATTGGTTGTAGGTTGTTTGTTGTCTGAATTTGTCAGGCTGAGGTTCTCGAAGCCTTTCGCTTTGTCAGGCTGAGGCTCTCGAAGCCCATTAACAATTACTTTTTCCACCTTCCAATTCTTCAAATCATCATTCTTATCAAATCTGTCGTGAGGAAACTTTTGTACAAATTCTTCTTTTGATAATTTCGGCAAATCCTGAATCGTATTCTCAAACTGACTTCTAAAAATCTGCTTCGGTTCTTCTAATTTTTCCAGTTTTGCTTGGTAAGATTTTGCAAGAACTTGGTCATTGTAATTCTTCGTCGAAACATTCAATTTTACAGCTTCATCAGAGAAAATATTGTCAACAGTGTCCGCCGAAATATAATGAGATACAGAAGCCACTTTTACATTGGTGTCTGCAGATTGTGTTTCGCCGTTGATATCCGTCACAGAAGCATTGATGGCGTAATTATCAATCTGAATGCCTTCCAGAGTTTCATCTTTTTTAAGTTCTACTTTGATGGTAAATTCGCCTTTCTCATTGGTTTTTGCCGTTCCGAGAATAGAGTTTTCGTTATCATTTCCACGCGGATACCACCAGAAATAGCGCCAACGGATATTCTGTTTTTTGATTTCATAATTCACAGTAGAATTGCTTAGAGCAACACCAGAAAACATCACCGCTTTTCCTTTCAGTTCGATGGTTTGACCGTATTTGTACTCGTCTTTTATCGGTTCAAAAGTCACTTCAAACTTCGGACGTTTGTATTCCTCAACCTGAAAATCTGCATAACCGGAAATATCATAATCTGCATCATCGTCATCATTATCAACTTCGATATTGAAATTTCCGTTCAATTTATTTTTTGGCAAAGTAAAACTGCCATTGACAGAACCAAATTCATTAGTTGTCAATTTCAGAGTTTGTAGTTCTTCACCGTTTGTGTCATTTAACGTGATGTTCAACTTCACTTTTTCCAGCGTTTTCATTTTCTGAGTTTCGCCGTTGATTCCCGTTGCAATCGCTTTGAAATAAACGATTTGTCCGGGTCTGTATATTTTTCTATCAAGGAAAATCTGTGCTCTTTCCTGATTTTCAGATTTGTTTTGATTATTGCCATTATCATAGCCATAAACATTGATCATTGAGAAATTGTTTCCATTCTTCACAAGGAAATTTCTGTAATATTCTTTGTTCACAGAATTTGGAATCTGAAAATTTCCGGATTTGTCGGTTTTTAAAGTATATTTTGTAACCGCTTTTCCGCGCACATATTCAGTAACATCAAGGTTTTCATTAATGAAAGCTTTTCCGTTTTCGTTGTTCACGAGCTTCAGAATATTCGTTTTTGGATTGCTGTCGTCTTTTTTAGAAAAGATAATTTTCGAATCCGAAACAATGAAATAATAATTCCCCTGAACCGAATTTTCCACCACATATTCCGCCAGATAAATTCCTGCTGGAAGTGCTTTCAGCTCCAAAGAAGTTTTATGAGATTTGAAATCCGAAGATGCCGGCAAACTGAATTCATCTTTCCTTACCAATGATTTTTTGACCTTAGAAAAAGGCGTTTTATAAGAATCGAAAACGTAGTTCAGAAAACCTTGCGAATCATCTTTCAATTCATAAATATTGAGTGAAAATTGCTTCATATTTTTACCTTCCGCAACAATGTGAATCGATTTGTTTGGCTGTGTTTCTTTCTCGTAAAAAAGATTGAGTTGCGGATTTTTTATCGCATTTTCTTTGTTAAGAATATTATTGATAAACTTCGATTTTGGATAAAGTTCTTTCGCTTTATTGACCCAAACCAAAGCTGTTTTGTTATCATCTTTTTGTTGGAGAAGCTCAATCATTTCATCGATGATGAGAACTTTGTAATCACCTTTCGCAGATTCATCGCCAACCAATTTTTCGAGTTGAGCAAATTTGTCTTTGCAGTTATTCAGCTCACAATTATAATTGATTTTCTGATGCTGGAAATACAGTTTTGAATTCCCGGAATTAGCCGAAATCTCTGACTCATAAATATCATTGATTTTCTTAGAATTGACTTTCAATTCGTTTGGCGTAAACAGATTTTGATTTCTCAAAAACCCGATGTAATTGTAATTTGACCAATCCAAAAGCGTAGGGAAATAATCCAAATTTTCCGTCGCCTCAAAAATTTCTATATATTTCTGCGTCTGAATTTTCTTTAAAACTTGATTTTCTTTTTCTAAATCTGAATAATTTTTAGTCAAATAATTCTTGAAGTCCAGTTTGCTCCAGGTTTCGATTTGTGACAGATTTTGATTGTCGATATTCGTTTTCTGGTTGATTTTCCAGGAGTTGTTATCGTAATAATCATTGATAAATTCCAGAGTAAGAAGATGAAACAGTTGCTTCTCATCGCCTTTCAGTTTGGCTTCCGTACTTTGAAGTTTCGCAAAGAATTTGGAATTTTCATCATTCTGCGTATCGTCGTGCGTTTGTTTCAGGATGCTGAATTCCGCTTTCAGAGATTTGATGATTTGGATGGCATTGTTGTCTTTCATCGCTTGGTTTTGAATGTCCAGAATGATAGGAAGATTACTTTTGTAAGTTCCTTTCTTGTAGTTTTCCTCCACTTTTTTCCATTGAGAATCATAATAATTCTGCGCGGAAAAATTGATAAAGAAGAACATCAGCAAGAAAACTGAGACTGATTTAATAATTTTCATAGGTGACTTTTATTTTTTTAATGGATCAATGATTCACTGTATAAAGATGCATCATTTTTGTAAAGGTTGGAAGGCTAAATATTTTTTTTTAAAATTAAGGCTTTGGAAATCTTACTGATTTAGAACAATTTTTCGGACATTTGTTAAAAGTAAAATGTCGATTTTAAATCTAGCAAAAAAATATGTGATTGACAGCCAGATGTTTGTTTCGCTGATGGGAACAATGATGGCTGCATTTTTTATGCTGGAACAGGATATTTTTAAATGGCCGAGTTTACTCTTGATTTTCATCACCTATTTCAGCGGTTATCTCTACACGAAATATCAAAATAATAAAAAGACTTTTATCAAAATTTTAGTATTCAACTTCATCTGTGGGATTCTAAGTTTTTGCCTGATTGTCTTCAATCACAACGAAATCAGACTGTTAAAATGGGCTGTAATTGTCGTCATCGGCTTACTATACAACTCTTTTTTTCTGGATAAATTTATTCGGAAAATTCCGTTGCTCAAGATATTTTACGTCGGTTTGACCTGGGCATTGATTAACGCTTGGCTCATCCTACCGGAATTTAATTGGGAGATTTTCTGGATTTCCTGGTTGTTTATTTCAGCTTTGGTTTTGCCTTTTGATATTCGCGATATGAAAAGTGATGATGTGGTGACTTTTCCTATTTTAATCGGTGTTCAGAGGACGAAATATCTGGGTTATCTGTTGGTTTTTATGGCCTGTCTTTTAAGTTTGATATTTCTTGAAAGAGAATTTGCTTTAAGTTTTCTGCTGACAACGGTTTTCACATTTATAATGATTTATTTTTCTGAAACCGAAAACAGGGAATCCTACTTCTCTTTTTGGGTAGAAGCCTGTAGCGGACTGCCTTTGTTGCTATTATTGCTCAGTTGGCTTATAAATTGCTAGTACGCCTTGGTTATTTAATTTTTTGAAGAATATATAAATCTGATGCATAAAAATATCTTTGCGCTGTTGTTGTTTTTATGTAGTGTCACTTTTGTGTCTGCGCAGGAGAGAGAGAAGAAGGATTCTATCTATTACAGGATCGAGAAATACTCGGACAAGCGAAGATTTACCAAATTTGTACACCGTCTCATCTTCCGCCGCGAAGCCGATTCTGCATCCGTAAAAAGCAGAACGGAGAAGCAGGTTCAGCAGTCTTACGATGGCAAATATATCAGGAATATCAAAGTAGAAACTATTGACCCTTTCGGCTACGGCGCCGGAGACAAGAAGCAAAAAACAAGGTGGTACGACTGGTTCACCAATCATCTTCATTCCAATACCAGAATTTCGACGGTCAATAATTATCTTCTGTTTAAAAAAGGAGAGGAATATAACGCACAAAAATTATATGAATCTGAGCGTCTCCTGCGGGAAATGCCATTTGTAAACAGAGTCAACATCAGTGTTGCAGATAGTACTTCTACCAAGGATTCCATCGATGTGGTAGTAAAAGTCCTGGATTCGTGGAGTCTGAAGTCTAGGGGAAGTTTCTCGGGAAGCAAGTTGGGAATGGGCGTGACAGAAGAGAATTTTCTGGGTCTGGGTCACGAGGCCAATTTCCTTTACAGAAACGATTCCAAACAGCATCAGGATTATCTTTTGGGAAGTTACACAGCCTACAATCTTTTCGGCAGTTACATCAACGCTCAGGTTTTGGGAGAACGTGATTTCTACAAAAATGAGAGTATCAACTTTAATGTCAGAAGGGATTTCTTCTCACCTTTAACAAAATGGGCCGGCGGCTTCACCTTTGAATATTTTATGAGGAACGTGGCGATGCCAATGGTAGACAGAAGTGCCTTGCCACAGGTTCAGATTAAAGTTTACAGTCAGGATTTGTGGGGCGGCTATCAGATTCCCGTGTCGTCTAATGCAGAGGAAAGGGTTTCCAGCAATATAGCAATTATCGGAAGATTTCAAAATTACCAGTACAAAGACAGCCCTGGAATCGATCTGTTTGATTTTTTCCAGTCCTACAGCAGTTTTCTGGCTTCCGCAGGTCTAATTCAAAGAAAATTCTCTGTCGAGAAGAATATTTTTCAGTACGAGCTGCCGGAAGATATTTCGTACGGAAATTCATTCAATCTTACAGGCGGAGTATTGTCGAGGAGCAAGGAGATCATGCCTTATGCAGGTGTTTCTGCTTCATATGGATCGTTTACCAAGATCGGTTATTTCAATGTGAAAGCGCAGTTTGGAAGATTTTTCAATGCGGCAGATCAGAACCGGGAATCGTTCAGATTTGACGGCACTTATTTTACAAATCTGATGGATTGGAAATTTGCGAAGGTGCGGCATTTCTTTTCACCCACTTTGGCATTAGGCAATCCGCAGCATAATTATTCTTACCGGGACAGAATCAATCTTTCTGGCAGAGACGAATTTCCGGTTTACAACGGAGATTACATTGGGACAAAAAAGTTGGTTTTGAGGTACCAGCTTCAGCTTTTTGTGAACAGGACGTGGAAGAATTTTCACTTCAGCCCGTATCTCACCACAGCGGTCGGGTGGCTTGCGATGCCGAATGATAAGCTGCTGAAAACCAATGCGAACACAAAGATTGGCGTAGGTGTTCTGATCAATAATCCTTACCTGGTTTTCAACAGGATACAAATCTCGTTTATGTACTATCCACGCGTTCCTTTTGACAACAATTCGCTTTTCGATTTCAACAGTAACAGAAATAACGTGATGCCGCTTAATAGTTTCGGTGCAGATATTCCACATTTTGTGAATTTTGGAAACTAATCTTTATCTTTACATAAATATTGAGTGATGGAAAATTTGAACGATATTAAAAGAAAATTGATTCAGAAAATCTGTGAATCACAGGATTATTATTTGTTGTCCTCACTTTTGAAAAATTTTGAAAAAAAACCGGAAAATACCGTCAAAGAACCAGAATCTGTCTACGAATTCGAAAAACCAATGACGGAAGAGGAAGTGGACGCCTATTTTAAAGAAGAGGAATTAGAACTGCCTTCCGAGATTCTTGAAATTTTGAAATTGAGCGAAAATCAAATAAAAAATGGTCATGTTTATAGCAATGTCGAAGTAAACGCTTATTTTGAAGAATGGCTAAAAGATTAGTTTGGTCACCTATTGCCAAGCAGATTCGAAAGGAAATTCTTCAATATTGTATACAAAGAAATAAATCAAAACATTATTCGAAAAAACTAAATAGTTTGTTCGAGATTTCTGCGCAGCAGCTTGCTGATTTTCCCTATTCCGGAGTTTCGGTTTCGGGCAAACTTTATCGAGGAAAACTTATCAAAGATTATTATTTACTTTATAAAATTAGTGATGATTCCATAGAGATTCTTTTCATTTGGGACACTAGAAAAGACCCAGCAGACCTTTTAAATTTAGTTAAGAATTTCAGCAAATGATTATCAACCAACTTTCACTGATCAATTTTAAAAACCATTCTGAGCAGTCTTTTGACTTTTCGCCGCAGATTAACTGCTTCGTGGGGAACAATGGCGTGGGTAAAACCAATATTCTGGATGCACTTCATTATCTATCTGTAGGGAAAAGTTTTCTGGGAAATTCTGACCTCAACAATATCAAATCTGAAGAAGATTTTTTTGTGATCGAATCTGAGATTCAGAATGATGACAAAGAAGATATTATTAAAATCCTGCTGCCCAGAGAATCCAAAAAGCTGATCAAGAAAAATGATAAAGCCTACGACAGGCTGGCAGATCACATCGGTTATCTGCCGAGTGTGATGATCTCGCCGTATGACTCCAATTTGATTTCAGATTCTGGGGAAAGCAGAAGGAAGTTTCTGGATGCCATGATTTCTCAGACGGATTCCGCTTACCTTTTTGATTTGATTCAGTACCAGAAAACCATCCAGCAGAGAAATGCGCTGTTGAAGAATTTTGCTAAAAATCGATATTTTGATAAAGATTCTTTGGAGATCTATGATGACCCGATTTCAAACTTCGGAACAAGAATTTTCGAGAAGAGAAAAGAGTTTGTAGAAAAACTGAATCCCATTGTTCAGCATTATTACGACATCATTTCCGGCGGGAAAGAAAAAGTTTCCGTTGTTTACGAATCTCACCTTGCCGAGAATACTTTTCAGGCACTTTTGGACGAATCGATTGATAAAGACCGCGCATTGACGTACACTTCCAAAGGTATTCACAAAGATGATCTGATTTTTGAGATGAACGGAAACGCTATAAAAAAAATCGGATCACAAGGTCAGCAGAAATCGTTTTTGGTTGCTCTTAAGTTGGCTCAGATCAACCGCATCAAAGAGTTGACGGGAAAATCGCCGATTCTTCTATTGGACGATATTTTTGATAAGTTAGATGACACCAGAGTTTCTCAATTGATTGAATTGGTGAATAAAGAAAACTTCGGCCAGATTTTCATCACAGACACGCACAAAGAACGTACGGAAAATGTGGTGAAGAGAATCCACGAGGAAAGTCGAATTTTTGAGATTTGACAGAAAAAAATTATAAATTAGAGTCCCGAAAAGGAATACAAAACCCTCAACATAGCCCTGATGGGAACGGCATCCTTTTAAAAAAATGTGTTCTTAATCGTGAATCTGACGCGTAGCCAACTAACATTTTTTTAAAAGATATAGTGGACAGCAGGTTCGGAACTGCTGACAATTTGCCAACCGATATGCTCCTAAAAGTTTACAGAAAACTACCGTCAAAGGAAAACGGGAGCAAATCTCTTACAGATTTTGTTTTGATAATTTCGCCGTTTGGTGAGGCAAAATAGATTTCTATGACGTCTTTCTGTTTGGCTTCGTACTCCAAAATAGCCTGTCTGCAGCCGCCGCAGGGTGGAATTGGGGTGGAACTGAGAACATCTTTTGGTCCGCCAATCACAAATATTTTCTTGATTTTTTCGTTTGGATAATTGGCAGAAGTCCAGAAAATGGCGGTTCTTTCTGCGCAGAGTCCGGATGGATAAGCGGCATTTTCCTGATTGCTGCCGGTGATGATTTCGCCGTTTTCCAGAAGCAGCGCACAGCCTACAAAGAAGTTGGAGTAGGGTGCATAGGCGTTTTCGCGGACAGCGCGGGCTTTGTCAAATAATGTTTTTTCGATTTGTGACAAGTCGTTATAACTTGCGATGGTCTCAAAATTTATTGTTATTACTTTTTCCATTTTTAAAATGCGGGAGGTAAAAATACAAGTTTTATGTAAACAAATTAACATTTCCTGAAAAAAAACATCTAAGTCTTATGATAAAGCAGTTTTTAGTTCTTATTTTCCTTTGTTTATTGGGATTTGCGAAGGGTCAGAACAAGATATTCTGGAACGAAAACCGAAAGCTGGTCTGGGCAGATTTTCAATCCACAACCAAGCCAAATGCCTCCCAGGCTGCCGCTACAACGTTTTGCGGGATCTCATATCTGCTGGATAGTTCTACGAAAAAATTCACAGATAAGCAGGTTGCGATTGCTTCTTTTTTTGTGCCTTCCAAATCTTGGGCGCACACAGATCACAGGACAGAAATTGTGCTGATGCACGAGCAGAGTCATTTTGATATCGCCGAATTATTTGCAAGGCGATTCCGAAAGTTAATTAGTGATAAGACTTTGGATGTAAAGTCTTTACAGAAATATTATAATCAGGTTTATGAGGATTATAAAGATTATCAGCAGGATTATGAAACGGTGACCAACCACGGTAGAATTCGCGACAAACAGTACGAATATTCCCGCAAAATCGATCAAGAAATAGAGGAATTGTCGGCTTTTAAAATTTAAATTTCCGGTTGTCTTTCTTCTCGGACAGCTTCTTTTTGCTATCGATTCTTTTCTGAACCTGACGCTTGGAAGGTTTTGTTTTGACTCTGTATTTTGGGATGAAAAGCGCTTTTTCCACCATTACCAGCATTTTATCGGTCACTGTTTTTTTGTTGGCGAGCTGCGTTCTGCTTTCGGACGACGTCATCTGCAGAAGGCCTTCAGAATTGATGCGGTTTTTAAGTTTTTCGATGATTCTGAGTTTCTCATTCTCGGTGAAAAAATAACTCTCAGAAACGTTCCAAATGGCCGTCACAGCGGTTTCTACCTTATTCACGTTTTGACCGCCTGCGCCGGAAGAGCGGGAAGTTTTGTAGCTGATTTCGGACGTGAAATTTTTCATTTCTTGATTGATTTTTTTAACTCAAGTCGGTTTACTTTTCCGTTCGGAGTTCTTGGAATTTGCTGTACAAAAATAATGTCTTTTGGTTTATGAAACGATTTTTGAAATTCTAAATTATAGATTTTAGATTTTAAATCGTCATCAATTTCGCCTTCGATTATTAAAATTAATTTTTGTCCGAGTTTTTCATCATCAATTCCAAGGAATACGGCTTCATTTGGAATGTTTTGTTTGACTAATTTTTCCAATTCTTCTGGGAAAATCTTGGCACCGCCGGAATTGATCACGTTGTCCAGTCTTCCCAGAAATCTGAATTGCTTTTTGTTATTGATTGCAACCAGATCATTGGTCTGCAAAACTTCAGAATTAAGTTGTGGTGCAAATATTTTCAGACAATCTCTTTCGTCCAAAGAAATTTCTACACCTTCAAAAACTGTAAACCAATCTTCCTGCGCTGGGAAAATCTCTCTTAGCGCTATATGTGATAGTGTTTCGCTCATTCCGTATGTTTCAAAAATTTTGGTTTGAGATTTTGAGATTTTGAGAGTCTTGGAAATTTTTTTCTTCAAAGTTTCGGAAACTGCTGCGCCACCAATAATCAGGTTTTTGATGAGATGAAGTTTGTCTAAGGAATTTTCTACTTGCAAGGGCGTCATTGCGCAGAAATCTATTTTTTCATCAATGTTTTGAAGTGGAGTGGTGGAAGGTTCGGCGATTTTAAGTTTTAATTTCCTGGAAATACTTCGGACGACCATCATTTTTCCGGAGATATATTCTACGGGAAGACAGATGAGTGCAATATCGCCTTCACTTAAACCTAAAAAGTCGCAGGTCATCCTGGCAGAATTCAGCATTTTTGATTTTTTCACATCAAAAACTTTCGGAATTCCTGTAGATCCGGAGCTTTGAATTTGAACCGTTTCTGAATCTGAAAACCATTCTTTTATGAAGTCTAAAACTTTGGTTTCAAATTCGTTAGAGGTGGTTTTGGGATGGCGAAAAGGGTTGGAAAGGTCGATTAACATTAGCTTGAGCGAAAATTTATTTTATAAAATTATGCAATTTTTTCTAAAAATAATTTGGAAGTTAAGAAAAAAGCCCTAAATTTGCACCACAATAAAGGACAGACCTATGGTGTAGCGGTAACACTACTGTTTTTGGTGCAGTCATCTGGGGTTCGAATCCCTGTGGGTCTACAATTGTAAAATTACAACCAGTTGAATTTCAGCTGGTTGTTTTTTTTATTGTGTCATTTTAATGTTTGGACTGCAGTAAGTTCACACTAAATCTTAGTATAAACTATACTGATAAGAAACGCTTTAAGAACTTGACAGCGGAAATCTAGATGATCCCGAAGTCTTTGCAAAATGCAATCAGCTGCTCGTTACTATTGATGTCGAGCGAGTCTTTGATGTCTTTGAGACGTTTCTCCACCGCACTCATGCTTGCTGGTTTGATGTTGTTCCTCTTTAGATAATCTGGTATATCTTTCAGAAACATACCTTTTGCCAAAAGCGAAACCAGATTGGTATCGTATGCAGAGAATTCAAATGCGTTTTTCTCAGCACCTTTCAGATCGTAGGAGAGATGTTTTTCATTGTTGTAGACGGCTTTTATGCCCTTTTTGAGATCCTTTACATCATCACGCCCTTTCTTTACATATCCATTGATGTTTTGATTTTCGAAAAGATCTTCAATAATCCCGGCTTTTTTTTCTCCCGAGAAAACAATGACTTTTATATCAGGCTGTATTTCTCGTACCGCTGCAATCAGTTGTTTTCCGTTTTCGATATTTTGTTTTCTGTGATCTTCATCAAAAGAAAGATCGGTAATCAGCAGTTCAAAAGGTGTATTTTCCTGAATATTCATCTTGATGCTGCTGAAGGCGTCGTCGCAGTAGCTTACATATTTGGAATTTTTAATATCTAAATCATCCAGAGCCTTTTGGACAGAGATGTTGGCGCTTTCATAGTCTTCTGCAATTAGAATTTTTTTGAACATATGGTTTTTGTATTTTTATTTATAGCGAAAATGAAATATTGACCTTTAACAGTTGTTTACTTCCTGTGTCAAAATTAATTTTTCCATTAATAGAATTAATACGGTTTTCCATATTTTGCAGTCCGTTTTTTGGAAGATTATCAGAGAGTCCTACGCCGTTGTCTGTGTATGAGATACTTATGATGGATTTGTTTTTTGTAAATTTCAGAAAAACTTTGTCAGCCCGGCTGTGTTTTTTCATATTGGTCATTAGTTCCTGAATAATTAAATAGACTTCTGTCTTGGTTGCGAAACTTACACCTGTCCAGACCTCTTCGTTATTTCCATTAAAAATAATTTTAACACGGTCAGAAGAATAGGAATTCAACATCGATTGGAGTTGGTTTGAAAAGTTTTGATTTTCATTGATTTCAGTGTTGTCATACGAGATGTCGCGTGATGTTTCGTAGACATTTTCCAAACCGAAAAGCAGCGCATTTTTATCAATAAGATCCGTGTTTTCTACCTGCGACATAATCTGGTAGATCCTATTGGCTACGCGGTCGTGAACTTTTTTAGAATATTTGAGCTCTGTGTTTTTAACCTCAATCAGTTTTTCCTGATACAGGATTTTGCGGCTTCTTTTAAGGTAAATAAACAGCGCAATTATAACAAGTGACGAAAGGAGCAGGCCAATGTTTCGTTTCGTAATTTTACTTTCTTTTGTGACATTTTCCGTTCTGGCTTTCAAGAAATCGGCTTTGTTTTTTTCCGTCTCGTACCGGATTATCGCAAATTGATTTTTTGCCTTATTTCTCGCCGTTTGCAAGCTGTCATTCAGTTTTTGATAGATTTTGAAATACTGCTTCGATTTGTCAGGAGTTTCCAGAGAAACCAGTTTCTGAAGAGCTTCAATCTGATCATCCGGACTGTCGATTTTCCGGGCCGTTTCGTACATTTTCACTGCATATTCTGTAGCAGCTTTTTGATCTGTTTCAGAATAAAAATCAGCAAGATGTGCATAACTGGAATTGAGACCCCAATTATCATTTTCCGCTATTCTTATTTTTAATATTTTTTGAAATTCGGCAGCAGGATTGTAGCTGTTATCCCGCAACCACTTTGTATAAGCCAGATTATCACTGATTTTTGATCGTGAGAGGTCATCGGATTTACTTTTAACCAGCGTTTCAAAAATTGAAATGGCTTTTTTGTAATCTTTTGCATCTTTGTAAGTGATGGCCAGGTTGTTTTTATAAAGCTGCTCATTGCTGATATCAGTTGCGAAGCCGATCGCTTTCTTGTAAGATTCTATTGTGGCTGCATAATTTTTTAGGTTGTTGGAAACTATGCTCAGAGTATTATAATTGATAGAGAGGTAGTTATGTTGCAATGTATCTTTCGGATCAAAATAATTCAAAGCAGAAAGTGCAGTCTCCTGGCTTCCGAAATAATCACCTTTTGTTTCCTGAATGATAGCAAGGTTGACTAGGCATTTTCCGGTTCCGAAACTGTCTTTTTGCTGTAAAAAAACATCCTTTGCTTTATAAAAATAAAGGAAAGCACTATCTGATTTGCCAATATCCTGAAAATCGTAAGCCTTATCGTAAAAAGGATTTTCAATTTTTTCAGATGATGCTTGCTTTTCGGAGCAGGAATAAATTAATATGAGTAATAGAAATGCAAATAATTTCAACTATCTTGGTTTTTCATCGAATTTAATAAAAAAAATAGCGAAAAGATGATCCTTTCGCTATTATTTTTATTGAGATTAAAATTGGCGTTTACCCACCAATAATTCTTGGCGGAATCGGATGTCCGGTTTCTCCACCTGTATCACCTGGATCCGGAGCATTTTGCTGAGCTGCAGCGGTTGTTGTTCCTGCGCCGTCGCAGTCTGATGTATTTGAATTTGAAGGATTTGAAAATAATCCTAACAGTATTAAAAGCAGTTGAGTCATCTCTGAAAAATTTAAAAAATTGGCATTCGTGCTCTTCCCCGCAAAACAGATCACGGGCAGGTGGCACAGTTGAAAAAAAGAAGCGCTTCTTAAATTTTTGGGAAGTCAACCATCGAGAACAAAGGAGAAATGTCCGCTTCCCAAGCCAGAGATTTACCTCCGTTCTATCCGGTTGTTTTTTAAAATCAGTTTTGATAAATTTGCTGTCGTAATGTTTTGTTTATCACTGATTTCTGACGCAAAGATGCAGCGAATAAGAATTCAGATGTTAGACAATATCTGGACACAGATGGACAATGATAAATGATGAAATACGGATTTCCGTAAAATTGAGTGCCAGAAAATCATCTATTTTGTAAAGCCTAAAAACTAGATATGTCCAAAAAAATACTAATGCATGAAATTTTTGAGAAGGGAAAAAGAGAGTCGGGAAAAGACAGCAAAAGCGGTATTGCACTATACCTCAGCTTATATTTTTATGACGAATGGAAATTTGAAATTTCAGAAAGAACATTCGTAAGGTATTATGACTCTTTTTTGATAAATAATGAGGATAAAAATATTGATACTCAGACGCTTGATAAACTGAGTCAGTATTTGGATTTTAAAGATTATAAAGACTTTTGCAAAACAGAAACTTTTTCAAAAACTAATAAAGATTCTTCACGTACCAGCGTGAATGTGAGAATTGATGATGAGGATGACTCCCAAAGAAAGTACCCAAATATTACCGTCAACATTACGACCAATCCTATTCTGAAGCTTCAGGAATTTTTCGCAAAACAGAGCGGTTTTGGACTGATAGGACTGTTAATTTTCGGCGGATTTTTCACTAATAATTATCTAAAAAAGCAAGAAATCCCGATTGTGAAATTGGGTGAAGTAAAAGGTGCCGAAGTAAGAAAAAAACTTCCTGAAAGCGAAACTTCAAACTCTACTAGCGAAAAAAATGTTCCGAAAGTAGATCAAATACCACAGAAAGCCACTAAAGAAGAAAGCTTACAATGTATGTATTGGAGTGGGGAAGAATTTATCCCAGCGCATTGCAGTGAGACGGCAAATGGTTTGATTGCGCTTGATAGGAAATTAGTAGATAATTTCAAAAAAATCACAACACCAGACACAATTTCTTCAATTAAAAATGTGTGGTATTCCAAACATCAAAATGTAGTGGAGTTTTTTACTGCGGATGGTAAAAATCCTGAGAATGGAAAAGAATTACGTCCGGTTACAAATTATATTTTCGAAAAATATTTGAATTAAACCAAAAAAAACTCCGCCGAAGCAGAGTTTTAAATCTATTTTAAAATTGAAAAGCCAATTGCCAAAAGCAAACTGCCATCAGCCCATTACATTCTATTCGCCACATTGATTCCCAACATAGAAAGCGATTTTTTAATCGTCTTTCCAACCAAATCAGAAACTTGAAGGCGGAATTGTTTTGCATCCAAATCTTCCTGTTTGACAATCGGATTATTCTGATAAAATGAGTTGTAGGATTTTACCAGTTCATAGACGTAATTAGCGACCAAAGCAGGGCTTAATGATTCCGCAGCTTTCCCAATCACTTCTTTAAATTCGCTCAAAAGCATAATCACATCTTTCTCAGTATCATTCGGCACATACGCTCCAAAATTTCCTTTTCCGGAATACTCAGCCTTAGCTAAAAGCGACTGGATTCTGGCATACGTGTATTGGATGAATGGTCCTGTATTGCCGTTGAAATCGATACTTTCTGCCGGATTGAAAAGCATTTTCTTTCTAGGGTCTACCTTCAGGATAAAATATTTCAAAGCACCAAGCCCGATCACTTCATAGGTTTTCTCCCGGTCTTCGTCAGAGAGCATTTCCAGTTTACCCAATTCCTGCGACTTTTCTTTTGCTGTTTTTACCATTTCGTCTACCAGCTCATCCGCGTCCACTACAGTTCCTTCGCGGGATTTCATTTTTCCCTCCGGCAATTCTACCATGCCGTAAGACAGGTGATAAAGCTGAAAGGCCCACTCGTAACCCAGCTTTTTGAGAATCTTAAATAGAACCTGGAAATGGTAGTCCTGCTCATTCCCAACGGTGTAAATCAGTTTCTGAATGTCATTTTCTTTGAAACGTTCAACGGCAGTTCCAAGATCCTGCGTCATATAAACCGAAGTTCCGTCCGAACGCAAAAGCAGTTTCTGATCCAGGCCTTCATCCGTCAGATCGCACCACACAGAGCCGTCTTCTTTTTGGTAAAGAATCCCGTCTGAAAGGCCTTTCTGAATCAGATTTTTACCCAGAATATACGTATTGCTTTCGTACTGGACCTGATCAAAATTGACACCCAGTTTGAAATATGTTTCATTGAAACCGGCATAAACCCAGGCATTCATCATAGCCCAAAGTTCACGGACTTTCGGATCGTTTTGCTCCCATTTCAAAAGCATTTCCTGAGCTTCTATGATGCTCGGAGCCTGCTTTTTGGCGGTTTCCTCATCTATGCCGTCCGCAACCATCGCTTTGATTTCGGATTTATATAATTTATCGAATTCGACGTAGTAATTACCGACCAGTTTATCACCTTTCAAACCGGTAGATTCAGGCGTTTCGCCGTTCCCGAATTTCTCCCAGGCCAACATCGATTTGCAGATGTGAATACCACGGTCATTGATAATTTGAGATTTTATAACATTAAAACCATCAGCTTTCAGGATTTCTGCCACCGAATAACCCAAAAGATTATTTCTGACGTGTCCCAGGTGCAGCGGTTTGTTGGTGTTTGGAGAAGAATATTCTACCATTACCGTTTCATTTTTCGGCGCCACCTTATCAAAATCATCCTGAAGATCCGACAACTGATTCGCAAAAACCACATCCTTCAGTTTGAGATTAAGGAAACCCTTCACAACATTGAAACTCTCGATAAAATCGATTTCGTTTTTAATGGCTTCGCCCAGTTCGGAGCCAATGGCATCCGGGCTTTTACGGGCCAGTTTTACCAGTGGAAAAATGACGATGGTGAAATCGCCTTCAAACTCGGTTTTATTTTTCTGAACATCCAGATTTACGCCTTCTGCATCGTAAAGTTTCGGGACGATCTCGGATATTTTTGATTGTATATGTTGAATGATATTCATGTCAGAATTTTGTGTTGCAAATTTAAAAATTTAAAATAGCTTTTTGAACCAATGTCGCAAATTATATAAGTAAGATTATTTGGGCAGCTATTCCGCCTTCCACTCCCAATCTTTTTTGAAGAAGTTTTCTGTTCAATAGAAAGCTTGTCCACGCAAAAAAGGATTTCCGTTCAAGTCGGGCTGCGAGCAATTAGCGGTTAATCATTGTGTTATTTTTATTTCTCTGATTTAGCAGATCAAGAAGATTTAAAAAAAATGAATCTGCAAAATTTGCCCAATCTGCGAGAAACAATTGTGTTTTTAATTCACTGTTAATGGGTCATTATTAATTAACAAAGCTTTCCTCTTACTCAATCTCAAAAACCTGATAACCAAAAGAATCGCGGAAATCGTCAGTCCAATTCCAAGTGCGATCCACATCCCAAATGCGCCCATTTTCATCGTCACACAAAGGAAATAACCCATAGGAATTGTGAAAACCCAATACGCCAAAAACGTAATCACACTCGGGATTTTAACATCCTGAATACCTCTCAGGCAACCCAATGCCGTCACCTGAATTCCATCCGACAGCTGGAAAAGCGCTGCGATAATCATTAATTTTGAAGCCAATTCGATGACGAGAACATCACTTTCTTTCGTGAAAAAATGAGGCAGAACATTTCGGAAAATGATAAACATAATGCCACAGAATCCCATATAAATTAGAGTCAATTTGAAATTATTAATTCCAATTTTCCTTAGTCCAACATAATCGCCAACGCCCATTTTGTTACCAATCATGACCGTAGACGCCACACTGAAACCGATACAGAGATTAAAGGTGAACGACGCCATAGACAGCGCGATCTGATGCGATGCAATATCCTGAGAACTTACCAGTCCGCAAATAAAAGCGGCAGCCGCAAACGCCGTTACTTCAAAGAACATCTGTAAGGCCGTCGGCAATCCAAGTTTGAACATTTTGCTAAACATTTCCTTGCTGAATTCTGCGATTTTCAATGAGAAATCTTTGATGTATCTTCTTGTTTTCGGTTCCTTAACCAAGACAAAATACAGAAAAACCACCATAAATATTCTGGCAATCAACGTGGCTAATGCCGAACCCTGAACGCCCATTGCGGGAAATCCAAAAAGTCCTTTGATAAAGACATAATTGAGGATAATATTAATGACATTTGCAATAATGGTCGCTTTCGTTACACCAATTGTAAATGACAAACCTTCCGAAACTTCTCTCAAAGTCTGAAACATCATAAACGGAATCATCGTGAAGGCCATAATGCTCAGAAAGCTGATCGTGTCAGGTATAATTTCAACCGGCTGATCCATATGGGTGATGAGCGGTAGTCCTGCTAAGAGTAATAGCATCAGTAGGATACCAACGCCAAGATTGATGACAAATCCGTGTCTGAAAACTGAATTGATGGTCTCATGTTTTCCCTGGGAATTGGCCTCCGAAACCAAAGGCGGAATGGCGAAAGAAAATCCCAGCGCCAAAACGAAAATGGAGAAGAATAAGGCATTTCCCAAAGACACAGATGCTAAAGCCTGCGCACCAAGAAGTTTCCCGACGATGATGTTGTCGAAGAGATTTACAGAAACTTGTCCTACTTGGGTCAGCATCACAGGAAGCGCCAGTTTCAGACCTTGCTGCGTGTATTGTTTATCTAAAAATTTCATTTGTTGTTCTTATTTTTAAATCAGGAATGCAGATGAAAACAGCCCTGATTTTAGGTCAAAAAAAACCGTCTCGGTTGCAAGAACGAGACGGTTAAATATAATATTTTAATTTATTTAATCTCTATTTCTTTACAAAACTGGCTACATCATCGGCAGTCACAGGATCAGCACCTAAGATGATCAGCCTTTCTACGACGTTTCTAAGCTCACGGATGTTTCCCGTCCAGTCATACTGCTGCAAAGCTTTGATAGATTTGTCATCGAATTTCTTGGCTGCAGAACCGTTTTCTGAGGCAATCAGGTTGGTGAAATGCTCTACCAACAAAGGAATATCTTCCGCTCTGTCATTAAGTGAAGGAACGCTGATTTCTATTACAGAAAGCCTGTGGTACAGATCCTCACGGAATTTTCCCTGCTCGATTTCTTTCGCCAGATTCTTGTTGGTTGCAGCAATGACGCGGACGTCCACTTTGATTTCCTTGTCGCTGCCGACAGGAGAAACTTTGCTTTCCTGCAATGCTCTAAGCACTTTTGCCTGAGCGACGAGACTCATATCACCAATTTCGTCCAGAAAAATGGTTCCGCCGGTTGCCTGTTCAAATTTCCCCGATTTGTCTTTGATGGCACCTGTAAAAGAACCTTTCACGTGACCGAACAATTCGCTTTCTATCAGTTCTGACGGGATTGCAGCACAGTTGACCTCAATCATTGGTCCTCTGGAACGTTCACTTTGGGAGTGGATGGCGTGCGCTACTAATTCCTTACCGGCACCGTTTGGCCCCGTGATAAGAACTCTGGCGTCTGAGACTGCCACTTTGTCGATGATCTGCTGGATTTTTTTCAGCGCAGGCGAAGCGCCAACCATCTGGTATTTTTTATTGACTTTTTTCTTCAGCTGAGAATTCTCCTGCTTCAGATTGGAGTTTGCTTTTTGCAGATTACCTTTATCCAGAGCATTTTTTACGCTGGTGATCAATCTGTTGATATCAATTGGTTTTGAGATGAAATCATACGCACCTTCTCTGAGACAACCTACGGCAGTATCGATATCTGCGTGGCCCGAGATCATGATGAATGTGCTCTCTGGCTTCAATGCAAGACTTTGTTTCAGAAGTTCTGTGCCGGATATTTTTGGCATTTTGATGTCAGAAATTACCAAAGCAAAATCTTCTTTCTCAATGAATTTGAAACCTTCCAGACCATCTTCTGCCATCTCGAATTGGTAGTCAGGTAGTTCGTCCGATAAAATACTGTGTAGAACGCCGGATATTGCTTTTTCGTCTTCTACGATTAAGATTTTTTGCATAGGTGCAAAGATACAAATTTTAGAATTCGTAATGTGAAATTATTAGGATTGTTTATTGTGAAAAGTGAAATGTAGAAATATTCTAAAATACGGTCCCCTGATTCTCTGGCAAAATGTGTAATGCAATAGCGATAGAAACGGCTATCCTTTTTCTAAGAAATGGACTGGGTGCCGGCAGAAAAAGATAATAGTGGATAGCGCGCCCTCGCGGCTGGATAAGCGCTGGCGAGGGATTGCCCAAATTTATGTCGTTGCTAAATATTTATTTTTCTACGATAATTTTTTTGGTAGTGCGCTGATCTGCAACTGTGAAAGTACCCAGGTAAATGCCTTTTGGTAGAGAGGAAATGTCGATCCGCGTCTCATTTTCGGAGGTCAGTAATGTTTTGCCCTGGAAATCTGTAATGACAAATTTGAATCGCTGCATTTTGCTGTTCAGAAATTCCAGATGAAGAAGGTCTTTTGCAGGATTTGGAAATAATCTGAAACTCATGGCGATCTCTTTTGGTGTGCAGACATCCAGCGTTTGGGAAACGACGGCAAAGTGCTGCACAGCGCCAACGGTAGCTTTCGCAATGTTGTAGATGTAAAAGGGATCCAGATTGGAAAATGTGTCGTTTGCGGTATGCGCGTAAGGGGTTTCGTTGTATTCAAAAAGACCTGTGATCACGTCGCCATTGGACTGAAAAGGCATATAATCTGAAGCGTAGGCATAACTGAGGTTGGTCTTGAGCGGCGAATAAAGTCTGACACAGTTGATGAGCTGCTGGGTGAAAGTGTTGGAAGCCGTGTTGTTGATACTTGGATTATTGGATTCGTCACGTTCGCATGTGACAGTGTCGTTGTTTTGGCCTTTGATGCCGCCAACTTCATCGATATTGAGAATCAGGCGAATTTTCATTTTTGGATTGGTAGCATTGACGACGGTGTTCACGTAATGCTGCGAACCTATCAAACCCTGCTCTTCGCCTGAGAAATTGATGAATTTGATCGAATATTCTGTATTGATATTTTTGAGAAGGCGCGCCGCTTCCAGTATGACGGAAATGCCGCTGCCGTTGTCATTGGTGACGGTTCCTGTGATGGTGTCGTAATGACCACAGATGATGATAAAAGTATCAGGATATGAGGTTCCGGTTTTGGTCACAATAAGGTTGGAAGTGGTGTTGCCGCCGTAAGTAAAACTGTCTTTGGAAATGGCGGATTCCGCATATCCGAAAGATAAATATTTATTTCTGAGCCAATTGTAAGCGCTGTTATTTTCTGAAGAACCCGTAGTTTTGACACCCAAAGCTTCGAAGTCCTGCAAATTGGTCATAATATTCTGCTGAGAAACCAGATTGGCAACATCAGCATAATTTTGATTAAATGTTTGTGATTTTACAATTATTCCAAGAAACAGTAGAGAGATAAATATGTTTTTCATTTTATAGATGATGATATGCAAATATAAATAAAAAAGGAGAAGACGTGATAAATGTCTTCTCCTTTCATTTGAAAAACTATTACTAACTTAAAACTAATTTGTTGCTTTTCTGACTTCTGCTTTTACGTCTTCACTGGCATCCTTGGTTTTTTCCCAAGCGTCAGATGCGGTATCTTTTGTGCTGTCCCAAGCTTTTTCTGCGAAGTCTTTTGTGTCTTCCCAAGCTTCAGAAGCGTTTGCTTTTAGATTTTCGAAGAAACCGTCTCTTGTAGGCTCTTCATTCTTTCTTTTTTGCTCGTCAATATAGTTTCTTGCTTTGTCAGCATATTCATTGACTGTGTTTTTTGTATTGTCGGCAGCATTTTCCAGAGAGTTTTCTGTTCTGTCTACCGCTCTTTCTGCGTCATTATAATTTTGATCTGATGTGCTCATAATATTTGTATTTGTTTGGTTAATTTGAAAAATTTGATTTGATACGATCTATTATTCAATTAAAATGCCGTAAATTCTTAATGAACGTTAATTTAATTATAATTAAAACCAAACAAAAAAAGCAACATACATTTCTGTATGCTGCTTAATATATTTAGAGTCTAATTTCTGACTTCTATTATTTGATAATTCTCTCAAGAACCCATTCAATCATCATTTTCTCTGATGCGTGGTGGTCACTTGCAAACTCGCCACGTCTCCTGTTGGCAATCACGCAGTTGACGGTCAGGGCTTTGTGTCCTAATAATTTTGATAAAGCATAAATGGCAGAAGTTTCCATTTCGAAGTTGGACACACCTAGGTCATTCAAAGTTTCAAGGAACTGGTCGTCTAATGCTTTAAGTCTCAACTGGCGGCCTTGCGGTGCGTAGAAACCTGGGAACGTAGCTGTGTTGCCTCTGTATTTGGCGTCGGCATAGTAATCTGAAATATCTTTTGCCCAATCTGAAAAGTACAACATCGGTTTGATCTTCTCATAAGGAAATTTCGCCATAAAGTTCTTACTGAATTCATTCTCAAACGTATAATCCTGATAGAAATGCAAAAGTCCGTCAAGGCCAACCACATTTTCTGTCACCAGCATATTGTTGACCTCAATGTCCGGATTTACGCTGCCGCATGTTCCGAGACGGAAAAGCTCCAAAGCCTTATGATCTGTCTTGAATTGTTTTTCTTTAAGGTCGATATTGACCAAAGCATCCAGCTCGTTCATCACAATATCGATATTTTCTGTACCGATTCCTGTTGACATCACGGTGATTCTCTCGCCACGTAAAGTTCCCGTGTGGGTGTAGAATTCTCTTTTATTCTTTTTGATTTCGATGGTGTCGAAATACTTTGAAACTTTCGGTACTCTGTCCGGATCGCCTACCAGAATTACTTTTTCGGCAAGATCTTCGGGAAGAAGATTGAGGTGGTAAACACTTCCGTCCTCGTTTAGCACAAGTTCAGAAGCTGCTAGTTTGTTGATCATATGTTTGATTTATAATTTTAAACATTAAAAAATGAGTGATTAATAATGCACTGATTTCGGAAATTAAAAAGGTTTTAAAGTTAACAAAATTCTCCATCCGCAAAAGGATTGAGCCTTTTTAATTTTGCAAAAAACAATTTAGATTTATTTTAAAGGATATTCTACCACATAGACACATAGGTTCGAAAAGAAAAATGGCCGTATGAAATTCCTACTTCCTCTTTTTTATTCTTAGTTTTCTATGTTTCTATGCGATTTAATTATTTAGCTTTAAAGTATTTGAAATCTCGTTCGCAACCCAATTTCCTGTACTGAAACAGGCCTGCAAGAGATAGCCGCCCGTTGGCGCTTCCCAATCTATCATTTCGCCGGCGCAGAAAATGTTTGGGAATTTAGTTAGTTCCAGTTTATGATTCAGTTCTGAAAATGCAATGCCGCCGGAAGTCGAAATTACCTCATCGATTGGTCTGTAACTGAGAATTATAATGGGGAATTTTTTGATTAATCTTGATAGAATTTCGATGTTTGTATACGTTTCTTTATCTAAAGTTTTCAAAAGATTGATCGCCGTTGTAGAGAGTTTTAACTTACGTTTTAAAATCTGGCTGATCTTATCGTTTCCATTTAATTCCCCGAGAATTTCTGTTTCGGAGAGATTCGGTTTCAAATCTATATATAAGGTTAATGGGAAATCGTGTTTTCTCGTAAATCGGTTGAGGTAATAAACAGGACTGCCCTCAATGCCGTATTTTGTGAAAACCACTTCCCCTATTTTTTCATTTTGTTCAAAAGAAATTTTGATGTTTTTAAGGTATTGACCTTGTAGTTGATGAAACCCGGAATCCGTATCGTAGCCGGAATTTGCGGATTCCAAAGGTATTATTTCGATGTTTTTTGATTTTAAAATCTCAATCCATTTCGCATCAGAACCTGTCTTTTTCCAAGAACCGCCACCCATCGCCAAAATTAATTTTGAATAATCAACTTTAAGCTCGTTTTCTTTATTTTTAAACGTGACAGAATTTTCATCAAAATCAATAAAAGTATGTTCGTAATGAATGACGACGCCCAACTGTTCCAATCTATCCAGCCAGGCTTTCAAAACCTGAATCGGCTTGAAATTCTTGGTCGGAAAAATCTTGCCTGAACTACCGACATAAGTTGTAATTCCCAAGTCAGAAAGCCAGTTTATTACCTTTTTATTGTCAAAACTTTTTACAATCTCCCGAATTTCCGGCGCATCATATTTTTCGATAAAAGATTCTAATTCTTCATTGTGCGTCAAGTTAAAACCTCCATTTCCGGCAACCAGGAATTTTCTCCCGGCCGCTTTATTTTGTTCAAATATTTGAACTTTAAATCCTTTCTCAGCGAGAATTTGTGCTGCCATCATTCCCGCAGGACCAGCGCCAATGATGATGATTTGATTATCCGAAGTTTGTTTCAAAAAGGTATTTTTTGGAGGAGATGGGTACTTTAAAATTACACGACGGCACAAAGTTCTTTAATGAATGTCTTGTGTTTTAAGACACAAAGTTTAGCTTCGCTACGAATAAAATCAAAGATTTTCCTTGTGCCTTAAAAGCGATTGATAATGAAAAACATCTTTGTGCTTCTGTGTTTAACTCACAAAGCTAAAATCATTCATCACTTATCATTCATCATTTATAAATCACCCTCCGACACGTTTAGTTTTGTAGCCCATTTCTTTTAGGATGGTCATTATTTTGTCGCGGTTGTCACCTTGGATGATGATGACGCCGTCTTTTTCCGAGCCACCGATGCCGAGTTTTGTTTTGATTTTCTTGGAGATTTCTTTCAGGCCTTCGTCGTCACCTTCCCAGCCTTCTATGATGGTGACGGGTTTTCCGTTTCTGCCTTTCTTCTCAAATTTGCAAACGAGCGCTTCTTTCTGTTTGAAGTTTTCTTTTTCTTCATCCGGCATTTCAAAATCCTGCTCATCGTGGGTTGGAAAAAGGTTTTTCAGTTGGTCTCTCAAGTCCATTACGTCAATTTAAATAAGGGTTTTAAAGGTAGTGATATTTATTATTCTGGGAAAGATGTGATGTGGAATTAAATGTATGAATTTGATTATGTAAATTTGGTTATCAGTTACAATTTTATAGATAGAGAAATTACAACATTCAAAACGTTAGAAAATATTGTCGATTTTGATATTGGAAATCATAATTTCAGGGAACTCGCAAAGTTGTTTTTAACAGCAATGAATGATTGGCCTACTTCGAATCAAACAGAAATCTCCGAGTTCACAGTTGAATTGAGAAAATTTATTGGAAGTCCAATTACTTAAAAAAAAATTAATGCAAAAAATAGTTTAAAATTGACCGAATCAAATGCTTGGAAGTTAGAATCTATAAGTTCAATTTCAAAATTAATTCAAAAAGCTGAAAAAACTATTCAAGAAGATGATTTTGATAGAGTAATTGCAAAAATTTTAGAATACTATAATTCGGAATTTTCCTCAATTGATTTTCTTGCTGAATTAGATCATTTAACGACTGATGAAGGAGGGAAAAATACAGGAGCATTATCGGGTTATCGGCCTCAAGTAAAATTCCATTTCTCACAAATGATGACTTCAGGACAGCAGACTTTTATTGACAAAGAAATTGTCTTTCCTGGAGGAAATGTAATTGCTAAAATCAAAATTCTTTCCCCACAATTTTTTGAAAAAGAATTATTTAAAGGTTTACAATTTGAATTTCGTGAAGGAGCGAAAGTAATTGGTAAGGGAAAAGTATTAGAAGTAATAAATGAAAAATTGCAAAAAGATTAATTCTAAACCTCCATTATTTGCCACAACTATTTTTCATTTCGTAAATTTGTGTAAACAAAATAAGAAATCAAAATGTCAAAAAAAGCAATTCTTGCCATATTAGACGGCTGGGGAATCGGTCTCAATGATTCGGTTTCCGCACTCAAACAAGCCAATACACCATTCATAGATTACGCCCTGAAAACTTTTCCAAGTACAACACTTGAAGCCAGCGGTCTCGCAGTAGGTCTTCCCGCAGGACAAATGGGAAATTCCGAAGTGGGACATATGAATCTTGGCGCCGGTAGAGTGGTTTACCAGAATCTGGTAAGACTCAATATGGCAGTGGAAACAGGAAGTCTTGGCAGAGAGAAAGTGATCCAAAGTGCTTTCGAATATGCAAAAGCCAACAACAAAAAAGTACACTTCATCGGTCTTGTTTCAGACGGTGGCGTGCATTCTCATATCAATCACCTGAAAGGTCTTCTCACTGCAGCGCACGAATTTGGACTGAATGAAAATGTCTTCGTTCACGCTTTCACAGACGGGAGAGATTGTGACCCGAAATCCGGGAAAGGTTTTATCGAGGAACTGATCAGTCATATGGACGCAACAACCGGGAAACTGGCCTCTCTGATTGGCCGCTATTATGCGATGGACAGAGACAAACGTTGGGAACGGGTGAAGCTGGCCTATGACCTTCTTGCCAATGGCGTCGGTACAGAAACCACCGATTTTCCTGGGATGATCCAGGCGTCATATGACAAAGATGTGACGGACGAATTTATCCAGCCGATTGTTGGGGTAAGCAATCATTATCCGTTGGCGAGAATCAAGGACGAGGACGTTGTGATTTCTTTCAATTTCAGAACAGACAGAGGCCGCGAGATTACAGAAGCGCTTTCCCAGCACGACTTCCCGGAGTACGGAATGAAAAAACTGAATCTGTACTACGTAACGCTGACCAATTACGATAAATCTTTCGAAAACGTCAAAGTTGTTTTTGATGAAAATGTACTCGAGAAAACAATGGGCGAAGTGTTGGAGGCTGCAAGCAAATCTCAGATCAGAATTGCAGAAACCGAGAAATATCCACACGTCACATTCTTCTTTTCAGGCGGCCGCGAAGCCGAATTTCTAAAAGAAAGAAGGTTGCTCTGTCCCAGCCCGAAAGACGTTGCAACCTACGATCTGAAGCCCGAAATGTCGGCCTACGATATCACAAATGCCATCGTTCCGGAACTGGAAAAAGAGAGCGCCGATTTTGTGGTTCTTAATTTTGCAAATACAGATATGGTGGGGCACACAGGCGTATTTTCTGCAGCCGTAAAAGCGGCAGAAGTAGTAGATTCCTGCATCAAAAAAGTGGCGGAAACGGCCTACGAGCACGGATACGCAGTTTTCATCCTCGCAGATCACGGGAATTCAGACGTGATGATCAATCCTGATGGCTCGCCAAACACCCAGCATTCTACGAATCTTGTTCCGCTAATAGTGATGGATAAAGACCATACCTGGGAACTGACACCTGGAAAACTGGGCGATGTTGCACCAACTATTTTAAAGGTAATGGGCGTAGATATTCCGGAAGAGATGACCGGTAATATTATTGCGAATTAATCATATTACAAAAATTTTCCGTCCTTTAGGATTGAGGTAAAGAAAATTTAAAATATAAAGCCGGTTTTTAAAGCCGGCTTTTTTGGTGTAATTTAGTTTCGTCAATTCATTAAATGAAAATGTTTAACAAGTTTTTTTTCTGTTTCTTTTTAATTGCAGGTCTCCCTTACGGGCAGGATATTTTGTCCAATGATAATGCCTACAATACCAAGAAAAGTGAAGATCTCGCATCATTAGCTATTTCCTATTTTAAAAAAAATGATCTGAAGAAATCGACGGAATTGCTCTTCAAGGCTAAGGAATTTGCAGAAAAAACAGACAATTATGCATTGATTGCAAGAGTAAATGGATCTATCGCACACCAGTATGTGCAACTGAACCTGAATGACAAGGCAAAATTCTACCTTTCCAATGCCATCCAGCAGGTCAACAAATTACCGGAAGGTGACAAGAAAAAACTTCTGAAAACATTATCTTTTTTAGAAATTGGCAATATTGATTTTGATGAAGAAAATTATCAGAAAGCCAATAATTACTACAAAAAGTCGCTGCGGGAAATCGAATTGATAAAAAATCCGGATCCGCAATCTGTCTATCATCACAGAAGGTCGCTTTATAATATAGGGAATACCTATTATTTCCTCAAAAATGATTCTGCGGAGATCTACCTGAACAAAGCTCTGGCTATAAAAAATAACTATAACAAGGAAATTGATTATTTTATATACAACGCATTGTCTCAGGTTTATGCTGGACGAAAGGAGCACGAAAGAGCTATAGATACCCTGAAGATTGTTTTGGAGCATAAAAATGATCTGGATACACGGCTGCTTTCTGATGTCTATTACAATCTTTCGCAGAACTACAAATCTCTGGATAATCAAACGCAATATTCTTTTTATAATGAAGCGTTTATCAAACTCAACAGGTCGACGAGGGTAAACGAAATGAGCGCCATTTCCACAGCTATTAGTGCCGAACAGAAAGATTATAAAGAAGCCATTTCCGATGCCGACAGTTCCAGGAAAACTGTTGTAATTGTAGCTTCTGTTTTTGGTTTTCTGCTGGCTGGTGCAATCGTTTATTTGCTTTACAGGAGAAAAACGGAGAGAAAGGTTTTCGAAAATGTTATAAAAAAGCTGGAGGCTGATCACAATTCCAAAAATATCACCGCAGAACAGCCGGATAAAATTGAAAAACAATTATCGCCTCAGACTCCGAATTCTGTAGAACAGGATCTGTTGATAAAACTGCAGAAGTTTGAGAGCTCGGAAAAATTTACCAATCCCAAACTGACGATTGCAGGCCTTGCTTTACAATTAAAAACCAACACCAGTTATCTTTCGGACGTCATCAATACTTATAAAGGAAAGAATTTCAATACCTACATCAATGAGTTGAGAATTGCTTATATCTGTCAGAAAATTTATAATCAGAAGGAGTATCAAAATTATAAAATTAGCTATCTGGCGGAAGAATGCGGCTTCGCTTCCCACAGTGCTTTTGCAACTGTTTTTCGCAATATTACCGGAATATCGCCCTCAGTTTTCATTCGGGAAGCTTCCAAAAATCAATCTTAGCAAAAGTTTGATCAAATTTATAAACAGCATTAAATCAATTGTTTATGGGTGGTTTGTTCTTTAAAAATCAAGGATTTCGAAAGCGTTTTTCTTGTATTTCATAAAAATGCAACATAGCTTAGCATCAAATAATTCTAATGTCTTTTTTATGAAGAAAAATTTGATTTTTTTGATGATGCTGTCCGGAGTGATGTCATTTTCTCAAAACTGTGGTTCTACTGTAAGTTCTGACAGAACAGCAATCGGTGAAAATATTACAACCGGTGGAACGTACGAATATACATCTGCATCTGACTTCGATGTAGAATTCGGGACCATTCTTAAGGTTAATAATGTGAAATTCAATGTGGTGAAAGGAGCTGCCGATCTTAGCTACGTCAGTCTTTATTTTTACAAAGATAATTTGGGGAAACCCGGCGATCTTATCAAATCATTTGAGAATGTGGTGCCCAATTCGCAGACTTTCGTATATGATCTGGAAGGGAATTCGGCGTACGAGATCAATGTAAATATTCTTTCAACATTCGATTTGCCAAAAGGAAAATACTATCTTTCTGTAAAAGCAAAACCCGGAGATTCTACACCGGCAAGCTGGGAAATCAACAATCAGGAAACAACCAAACTGGGTAGGTTCGACTATTCTAAATTTGATTCCGAAGACTGGTTTGGTGGCTTTTCCTATTATGATCACGTTTTTCAGGTTTCCGGTATTTGCTCATCCACAGGCGAGCAGCAGCCGGATTATGGAACGGCGGTCAGCCAGGGAAATCCTTCCAATAACTACGAGGCATCTGGGGTGATGAGGTTTAGAACCTTGGCAGATGATATCATTGTGCCCGAGAATACAATCTTCACATTGAGCAAACTGAAAATAACGACATTGCAGCTAGGCAACATACAGAACGCGACCATCAAGATCAGATCATCTGTAGACGATAAGCCGGGACCTGTGCTTTATACTTTTGAAAATATGGTTCCGAAGACAGAAAACTACTTTGGCTACTGGGCAGTTCCCGGATATCCTTTGGATGTTGTAGCGGTAAAGGGCGAATTTGTGTTTGACCAGCCGGCTCAGCTTCCCGCAGGAAAATATTTTATAGACATCAAAGCAAATCCGGTACAAATGTCAGATTACCTCGGTTGGGAAGCGAGTTCTTTGCCTGGCATCGGTTCCTACGCCTACACTTCATTTGACGATGGCGAGACTTGGGAAGTAAATGAAGGTTTCAACTTCGTTTTTGATGCTTACGGATATTCCAGATCTAGCCTGGCAGTATCAGAATCCGGGAAAAATACACTCAGCTTCTATCCAAATCCTGTCGCTGATGAATTAACTTTCAAAACCTCAGAAAAGATTGACAATGTTTTGATATACAACACACTGGGTCAGATTGTGAAGACTTCAAAACCAGTAAATGATAAAATAGATGTTTCAAACCTTTTACCGGGCAACTATGTGGGAACAGTAATTTTCACAAATGGTAAAAAACAATCGGTAAAAATCATCAAAAAATAAAGATTGATAATTACAAGTTCAAAAACCAGCATTTTTGCTGGTTTTTGTCGTTTTCTGAAGTTCAAAACAATACTGACTTCGGGTTTTTAAGTGTATTATTTATATTTTGGGCAGCTTTTCCGTCCTCCGTTCCCGCTTTTTTTGCCACCACATTTTCCCGCCGCAAAAAAGAGCTCCACTCAGGCCGGGCTGCAAGTGTCCGTACAACAGATTTGAATTATGACTGCTAATATCGCAATGTCTTAAAGTCTCATAAATTTCATCGCTTTAAATCCAATAATATGTTTTTGTCGTATCTTTGGATACAGAAAAATAATAAAAGTTAATGCACGACAAAGAGTTACAAATAGAAGTAATGAGATCGATGGAAGGTAATATGGACGAGTTTATCGCATCCTATCTTACGCCCATCGAGAAGATTTGGCAGCCTTCGGATTTCCTTCCGGACAGTTCCAGCGATAATTTCAAATACGAAATCGAAGAACTGCAGACGTTTGCCAGAGAGATGCCTTATGACCTTTTCGTAACCTTGATCGGAGATTGCATCACAGAAGAAGCACTGCCAACCTACGAATCCTGGCTGATGAACTTAGACGGCGTCAATCAGGAAAAAAATACCGGCTGGACCAAATGGATCAGAGCCTGGACAGCAGAAGAAAACCGCCACGGTGATCTTCTCGGGAAATATCTTTACCTGTGTGGCCGCGTGAATATGCGGGAAATGGAAGTCACAACACAGCATCTTATCAGCGACGGTTTTGACATCGGAACCAGTTCGGATCCTTATAAAAACTTCGTGTATACCAGCTTTCAGGAGACAGCTACCAACATTTCGCACAGAAGAGTGGGAACGCTGGCAAAGCAGTCTGGGAACAGAAAATTAGCTCAGATGTGTGGCGTTATCGCAGCGGACGAAGCAAGACACGCCAAAGCATACAAAGATTTTTCAGCAAGGATTTTCGAAATGGATGCCAGCGGAATGATGCTCGCATTTGAAGATATGATGAAGAGAAAAATCGTAATGCCAGCCCATTTATTAAGAGAATCTGGGCAGAAGGCAGGAGAGCTTTGGGAACATTTTTCCGATGCAGCACAAAGAGCGATGGTTTACACTGCGCAGGATTACATCAATATTTTATCAGATCTCCTGGACGAGTGGAAAATCGACCAGGTGAAAAATCTGAATGACCAGGCAGAACGGGCCAGAGATTATCTGATGAAACTTCCCAACAGACTTCAGAGAATTTCGGACAGAATAAAAACGCCGGAACTTCCTTACAGTTTCAAATGGGTTAAAAATTAAAAAAATGCGCTTTCTACAGCGCATTTTTTTGGCTTAAATATCAGAAATAAAAGAACTGAAGCAAGATTGAACTACTTATTCCAGGCTTCCGGTTGAATTCATATAATTTGTATATTTGCGGAATTAATCACAAAATGCAAAATGATAAAAAGTAACAAAAAACTGGCAATCGACTTTGACGGAACCATCGTAGACGATGCCTATCCTGGGATTGGTAAAGCTAAAACCTTTGCTTTCGAAACGCTTAAGAAACTTCAGGGTGAAGGGTACAGGCTCATTCTCTGGACTTATCGCCACGGTAAATCGCTGGACGAAGCGGTAGAATTCTGCCAGAAAAACGGACTGGAATTTTATGCCATCAACTCCAGTTTCGAAGGTGAAGTCTTTGATTCCGAAACACAGTCCAGAAAACTGGATGCCGATCTCTTTATTGATGACAGAAATCTTGGAGGCTTTCCCGGCTGGGGCGAGATTTACCAGATTATCAATGAGAAAATTGAATTTCAGGTTGCCGGTGGAGAAGTGCATGCGTACTCCAAAATGAAAAAAGAAAAGAAGAAAGGCTTATTCTGGTAGGTCTTTTCGTAAAGGTAAAATGTTTCAAAACACAATTTCATCGAAATAGGTGTTCATTTTGCTTCATATATTAATACAATTTTAAATGATTCAACTCAAAACGATAGAAGAGCTTCGGCTGATGAAGCAGAGTGCAAGATTGGTTTCCCAGACTTTGGGAATGCTGGCAAAGGAAATTAAACCGGGTATCAACACGCTGAATCTGGATAAGTTAGCGCACGAATTTATAAAGGACCACGGCGCAGAACCTGCATTTTTAGGCTATGGCGGTTTTCCGGCGTCGCTCTGTATCTCTCCAAATGATCAGGTCGTTCACGGGTTTCCAAACAAGGATATCATCAAAGAAGGCGATGTTTTGTCTGTTGACTGTGGCGTTTTCTGGAACGGATTCGTCGGCGATCATGCCTATACTTTTGAAGTTGGAGAAGTTTCTGATGAGAACAAAAAATTGCTGCGCATTGCTAAGGAATCTCTCTACAAAGGAATAGAGCAGTGCGTACGAGGAAAACGTGTGGGTGACATCTCCAATGCAATCCAAAAACACTGTGAGAAAGAAGGTTATGGTGTCGTCCGCGAACTGGTAGGACACGGCGTCGGCAGAAAAATGCACGAAGATCCACAAGTCCCAAACTACGGAAAACCCGGGAGCGGAAAAGTGCTTAAAGACGGAATCTGCCTTGCAATAGAGCCAATGATTAACCTCGGAACCGAAAAAGTGAAATTTCATAACGATGGATGGACTGTGACTACTTTGGATAACAGAACTTCGGCACATTTTGAGCACGACGTCTGTATTATCAACGGCAAACCGGTTCTCCTTTCTACCTTTGACTATATTTATGAAGCCCTTGGAATCAAATCTGATGAAGAAAAGGCGTTTCAGCTGGACTTTTAATTAATGAAAAAAGTCACCAAATTTCTTCTCAACAAAATCCCGAGACCAATGCTTATTAACTTAAGCATTTTTTTGCGTCCCTTGATCGTTCTATTTTTCAAAGGAGATCATTTCACAGATCCTATTGACGGCAGATCCTATCGCAAATTCTTACCTTACGGCTACGGAAAACAACGTACAAATGCGCTCTCGCCAGGGACTTTATCGCTGGAAAGACACCGTCAGATGTGGCTTTATTTGAAGCATGAAACCGATTTTTTCACAGCCAATCTGAAAGTGCTTCACATTGCACCGGAACAGGAATTTTTGAGAAAGTTCAAAAAAATGAAGAACCTGGATTACACTTCGGCAGATCTTTTTTCACCCATTGTAGATGTAAAAGCAGATATTCTGGCTTTGCCTTTCGATGATAATATCTACGATGTCATCATTTGCAACCACGTTCTGGAGCATATTATGGATGACAGAAAAGCAATGTCTGAACTGTACCGCGTCTTAAAGCCAAAAGGCTGGGGAATTTTACAGGTTCCAATGAAAAATTCTCTTGAAATCACATACGAAGATTTTGCAATCACAGATCCTAAAGAACGTCAGAAACACTTTGGCCAGTATGACCACGTCCGTTGGTACGGGATGGATTATTTTGAACGTTTGAAAAGCGTCGGTTTTGAAGCTGATGCTAATTTCTACTCTCAGAATTTCTCAGAAGCTGAGATTAAGAGATTTGGTCTCAATAAAAATGAAATTCTTCCGATTGTGAGGAAACCATAGTTCCGTTTCAGTTTTTCGTAAGATAGGTGGATTTATTGATCCAATAGTCCAGAATGCCAACAGACATATAGTAGATTCCGCCAAACATCATAGTCATCAATATATCATTATCATTGATTAAAAGATAAGATAGCGAAATGATTAATATGAAAAACCAAAGCAACAGTTTCCCTGCATAAACACTTGCAAATCTTGCAATCATCTCTTCGTTATTCACAGTTTGTGATTGGATAAGGCATTGGATCAGCATCACAAGATAGCCGCAAAGCAGTTCCTCCTGTTTGAAAAGGTCAAATGTGTAGAAATACGCAATGGCACCAAGAGAAACCAAGCCAAAAATCAGAAATCTTAAAAACATACTTCCTTTAAAGCCTTTTGAGAAAATCAGAATCGAAAAGATAAATAAAGGATACACCAGGAAGATGGAGTATAGCATATACTTGTAAATCAGCAATTCTGCCGTCTCCACACCTTCAGAAATCCAAAATAGCCTGAAGTATAAAAATGAAAGATAGAAAGAATTGAGACTGTAAAAAATGGTGAGCGACTTGTTTTTCATAAAGTACTATAATATTCAAATATCCTAATTAAAAATTTAACCGCCAAAACTTCTGGTGATCAATAATCCTCAATAGTGTTTCAAACATTTGTTTGATAACATTGTGTTAAATATTCATTAAAGTTATTTTTTAAAACGCTGGTGTTCAGTAATAATAGTTTTTGTTGATTATATTTGATAGATTTTATTATTGAATACATAAGGTGTATTTTGTATTTAATCAATAAATTTGAACGTTTGTTTGAAAACAAATCTAAAAAATTAGTATTTATGAGGAATATCGCACTTGGCTTTTTTGTTGTTTTAAATATTTTCACGGCTTGCTCCAAGTCAGAAAACAAAGACGAGAAAAAAGAATTACCACCTCAACCTTACGAGTTCATCGTCGCAAAAAGTGGTCCTGCAGAAAGTCTGACACAATATCCCGCCAGATTGGAAGGTGTGGAAAACGTAGAAATCCGCCCAAAAATAGACGGTTTTGTTGAAAAAATATACATAGACGAGGGCAGCCAGGTCAGCAAAGGACAACTGCTTTTCCTTATCAGAAATCCCCAGTACGAACAATCTGTCTTAGCAGCGCAGGCAACCGTCAACAGCGCAAGAGCAGCAGTGGCGACTGCGCAGATGCAGGTGACGAAAACCAAACCTTTGGTTGATAAAAAAATCATCTCTGCTTACGAATTGCAGTCCGCAGAACTGGCGCTTAAATCTGCTAAGGCATCATTGGCAGAAACTCAGGCTCAATTGACAAATGCACGCGTCAATCAGGGCTATACCAAATTATACAGTCCTGTAAGTGGTGTGGTAGGGACATTACCTTACAAAGCAGGCAGTTACATCAGTACAGCTACAGCCCAGCCCTTGACGACTGTTTCCAATGTTTCAAAAATATTTGCTTATTTTTCCATTAATGAAAAGCAACAGTTGGAATTCTTTAAACACGCAGAAGGTGCAACGATTAAAGAAAAACTGAAAAATTCACCTTTAGTGGAACTGATTCTCTCCGACGGGAGCAAATATGACGAAAAAGGAAAGATAGAATCCATCAGTGGACTGGTAGATCCCAACACCGGATCATTTTCTATGAGAGCCACTTTTCCAAATCCCAAAGGTCTGATCAGAAGTGGATACAGTGCCACTGTTCAGCTTCCAAACAATCTTGAAAACGTGATTATTATTCCACAGTCTGCCACTTATGAGCTTCAGGGCAAAGTTTTGGTCTATGTCATTGGAAAAGATAATAAAGTAAAATCTACCGAAATTAAAGTGGAAGATCTTCCTGACGGACTCACCTACGCCGTGACATCTGGCCTAAAGGCAGGCGATAAAGTAGTTGTGGAAGGCATCGGACTTTTGAAGGACGAAACCGTGGTTGTTCCAAAAGAAACGACGCTTCAGAATGTGATCGCAAGAAAATAGTCTTTCAAAAAATTATTCATTAATGTCAAAAGTGAGAGTTACAGCCTTTTAATTTTGGAAGTTTTACATCTCTGATCTTATCTCTTTTAGTCTTAAAAATATGTTTAAAAAATTTATAGAACGTCCGGTATTGTCCACCGTTATTTCCATCATCATCGTTATTCTCGGTGTTTTGGGAATCGTGACGCTGCCGGTTTCTCAGTATCCGGATATTGCGCCGCCAACTGTTGTGGTCAACACAAGTTATCAGGGTGCCAATGCCGATGTCATCTTAAAAAGTGTAATTGTTCCGCTGGAGGAGCAGATCAACGGGGTAGAAGGAATGACCTATATGACCTCTTCCGCTACCAATGACGGATCCGGATCTGTAACCGTTTATTTCAAACAGGGCGTCAATCCCGATATTGCTGCGGTCAATGTTCAAAACAGAGTTTCCAGAGCCAATTCTCTTCTCCCGAGAGAGGTGACGCAGGCAGGTGTTACGGTTCTCAAGAGACAGAGTTCCAACGTGTTGATTTTCTCGCTTTACAGTGAGAATCCCAATTACGATATGACCTTTTTGCAGAATTACACCAATATCAACATCGTTCCTCAGATCAAAAGGGTAACCGGTGTGGGTGATGTGACGGTTTTCGGTTCAAAGGATTACTCCATCAGAATTTGGCTGGATCCCAATAAAATGGCTTCCTATGGCTTGGTTCCGTCAGATATCAGCACACTTCTGGCCGAGCAGAATATAGAAGCAGCTCCCGGAAGTTTAGGTGATGAAAGTGAGCAGAGTTTCCGTTATACCTTAAAATATAAAGGTCGATTGACAGAGATTCCTGAGTTTGATAATATCATAATTAAGGCCACAGAGAACGGACAGACGCTGAAATTAAAAGACGTCGCAAGGGTAGAACTGGGCGCTCAGGATTATACAGGAAGCAGTTTTACAGACGGCCATCCTTCGATTGGTATGGCAGTGGCACAGACGGCTGGTTCCAATGCGCAGGACGTTATCAATCAGTCTATTGCAGTTTTGGATAAAGCCCAGGAATCTTTCCCGAAAGGAGTAAGATATGAAGCTCTGGTCAACGCAAATGACTTTCTTGATGCATCTATCGAAAAGGTAATCCACACTTTGTTTGAAGCGTTTATCCTGGTATTCATAGTGGTTTTCTTGTTCTTACAGGATTGGCGTTCCACATTGATTCCCGCTATTTCAGTTCCGGTAGCAATCGTCGGAACATTTTTCTTCCTCAGTATATTCGGATTTACAATTAATTTATTAACGTTGTTTGCCCTTATTCTTGCGGTGGGAATCGTGGTAGATGATGCCATTGTGGTTGTTGAAGCTGTTCACAGTAAGCTTGAGAATGGTGAGAAATCTCCGCTTCGGGCATCGGTAACTGCGATGGACGAGATTAGTGGTGCTATTATAAGTATTACGCTCGTGATGGCAGCGGTTTTTATTCCGGTGAGTTTTATTTCCGGTTCTGCAGGTGTTTTTTATAAACAGTTCGGATTGACCTTAGCGATTTCAATCATATTGTCAGCCGTCAACGCATTGACGTTGAGTCCCGCATTATGTGCGATTTTCTTAAAACCGCATTCCCACGAAGAAAAACAGAAGAATTTCCTGGAAAGGTTCTTTACCAATTTCAATATTATTTTTGACAGAATGGTAAAGAAATACACCAGAGGTATTTTATTTTTATTAAGAAAAAAATGGATCGCATTTGCAGGTCTGGCAGTGTTTACAGGCGTTTTTGTCCTGTTGATGAATACAACGCCAAAGTCATTTGTACCGAGTGAAGATATGGGTGGCGTTTTTATGGATATTTCTCTCCCGATTGGTTCCAATGAAAACCGAACCAAAGAGGTGATGCAGAAAGTAGAAAACATTGTCAAAAAGCAACCTGAAGTCTTACATATTTTCAAAGTCTCAGGACGTGGAATGATCAGTGGAAGCGGCTCCAACAACGGAATGCTGATTGTAAAACTGAAAGACTGGAAAGACAGAAAAGATAAAGGTACAGATTTGCAGTCATTCGTGGCCAGGATGTATCAGGAAACAGCCGGGATCAAGGATGCGAAACTGACTTTCTTCGGAAGGCCTACACTTCAGGGTTTTGGTAATGCTGCAGGTTTCGAAATGCAGATTCAGGATCAGAAGGGCGGTAGCATCGCAGATCTTACAAAGGTGACCAATAATTTCATTGATAAAATGAATCAGCAGCCCGATATTCAGAGGACTTTTACCTCTTTCAATCCAAACTATCCTCAGTATATGATTGATATTGATATCGCTGCTACAAAAGCGGCAGGCTTCTCTGTCAATGACATTTTGACGACTATGCAGGGTTACTACGGCGGTGTTTATGCATCCAACGTGAATCTCTTCGGGAAACAGTACCGTGTGATTTACCAGGCGCCTTTTGAAGACCGCGAAAACGTAGAAAGTTTCAATATGATTCAGGTGCGGAATGCCAATGGCGAAATGGCGCCTTTAAGCCGGTTTATCACCGCAAAAAGGGTTTACGGACCGCAGGCTATTGGAAGATTCAACCTTTTTACAGCAATTTCACTCAACGGAACGCCTAATCCAGGATTCTCTTCCGGTGACGCCATCAATACGGTAGAAAGAGTCGCGAAAGAAACCTTACCGCAAGGTTACGGTTTTGAATTCTCCGGTTTGACAAGAGAGGAGGTGACCGCCGGAGGACAGACTGTTTACATCTTTATTTTATGTTGTGTCTTCGTTTATTTCCTTTTGGCAGCGCAGTACGAGAGTTATATCCTTCCATTTGCTGTGATGTTGTCGTTGCCAGTCGGTCTTGCCGGGGTAATGATGTTCAGCAGCTGGATTGGCGGATCCAATAATATCTATACCCAGATTTCCTTAATTATGTTGATTGGACTATTGGCCAAAAATGCAATTCTGATCGTAGAATTTGCATTGGATGCCAGGAAGAAAGGCTACAGCATTGCACACGCAGCTATCAGCGGCGCCAAGCAGAGACTTCGCCCGATTCTGATGACATCTTTTGCATTCATTTTCGGATTGATTCCGTTGGCCATTTCTACAGGTGCAGGTGCAGTCGGAAATCAGTCTATTGGGATTGGAGCCATCGGTGGTATGTTATTCGGAACGGTCTTCGGTGTATTTTTTATCCCGATTTTATTCGCTGTTTTTATGTATCTGCAGGAGAAAGTGAGCAGCAAAAAAGTGTCTGACAAATACGAAGGCGAATTAAGCGAATAACCAAAAGTTGAGAACAATGAAATTCAAAATATCAAATTTAATCATATTAGTCAGCGTCGCAGGATTCTTCCATTCGTGTAAGGTAACAGACACGTATCAGAATCCCGAAGTCGATCAGGCGCGAAAGGACAATCTTTTCCGTCAGAAAACCAGCAACGACAGTACATCTGTGGCCAACGTTGCATGGAATCAAGTCTTCACAGATGCCAAGCTTCAAAATATCATCCGGAAAACCGTAGAAAATAATCTCGACCTGAAAGTGGCTATCGCAAGAATTCAGGAGGCAGATGCTATTTTCAGACAGTCACAATTGCAGAATCTTCCAAGTCTGGACGGTATTGCCGGTGTGCGAGATACCAAAAACAGTGCTGCTGCACAGGGCGGAACTTTCGTAATGCCGGATCTGATGAATTATCAGCTGGGAATTTCAACCGGCTGGGAAGTCGATATCTGGGGCAGAATCAAATCTTTGAAAAGAGCTGCCTATGCCGGATTTCTACAGTCCGATGCAGCAAAAAGAGCGGTTCAGACGCAATTGGTCGCTCAGGCAGCCACATTATACTACCAGTTGATTTCGCTGGACAAACAACTGGAAATCACCAATCAGACTATAGAACTTCGTAAAAAAGATGTAGAAACGGTGATGCTATTGATGGATGCAGCATATCTCACAGGTGCAGATGTGGAGCAGAGCAAGGCCAATCTATATTCTGCGCAGCTGACGGTTCCCGATCTGGAATTGCAGATCCAGCAGACCGAAAATGCACTTAGTATTTTGATGAATGACAATCCGCAGGGAATTGACAGAAATTCTTTGGACTCCCAACTGGTTTACACCGATCTGAAAACCGGAATTCCCGCCTCGCTGCTGAAAAATCGTCCGGATGTGCAGGCGGCAGAATTAAGTTTCAGACAGGCCTTTGAAAATAAAAATGTAGCGCTGGCGCAGGTTTATCCAACCCTTAATATTACAGCCACTCTGGGGCTTTCTACAAGAACGCTGGAAAACTTCTTCACCAATTCGCTCTTCTACACAGTTGGCGGAACTTTGACGCAGAACATCTTCCAACAAGGCAACAGAAAAGCGCAGGTAAGAGTGACAGAAGCCCGAAAAATGCAGGCTTACTACACTTTCCAGCAGACCTTGCTAACTGCAGGATCAGAGGTTTCCAACTCGTTGCTGTCTTATCAGAAAGCTAAAGAAAAAGAAACCACAAGATTATTACAGATTCAGTCTCTGGAAAAAGCAGTGGAGTACAATAAAGAATTACTAACTTATTCATCCAATGTGAATTATGTCAATGTTTTGACCTCGGAGCAGGCACTTTTGCAAGCCAGGCTTTCAGGTGTCAATGACAGATTGCAGCAGCTGCAGGCTGTTACAGAATTTTACCGTGCGCTTGGCGGCGGCCAGTTTTAAGCTAAAATATCAATTTATACCTATCTAAAACCCGACAATTATGTTGGGTTTTTTTATAATTTATTGTTAACAAAGTCAGATTTAATACGGCTGTATCACGAAAATCACTAGCTTAGTAATACCAAAAAATAAAAAATTATGAGCAAATTTTCGATTGAAGCTTTTGTAAACGAAACAAAAGAAAACGCACAGGAAAAAGACTATTTCGAGCTGGAAAAGCCGGAACTTTTGGAAATCAATCTCAATAATCAATTCGTCTGGACAAAAGCCGGAAGTATGGTGGGATACGTAGGAAACGTCAACTTCGAACGCCAGGGAATGCTCTCCGGAGGGCTCGGCAATCTCCTCAAAAAAGCAATCTCCGGCGAAGGAACCAAACTGATGAAAGCCGAAGGCACAGGCAGACTCTACGTGGCCGACAACGGTAAAAAAGTGCGCATCCTCCATTTGGAAAACGAATCCATCTCCGTCAACGGAAACGACATCCTGGCGCACGACCAAAGCATCAAAAGCGATATCAAAATGCTGAAAAGCATCGCGGGAGTAATGGCTGGCGGACTGTTTCAGGTCAAACTGAGTGGGACGGGACACATCGCAATTACCACGCACGGACATCCGCTGACTTTGCTTGTAACACCGGAAAATCCCGTTTTTACAGATCCAAATGCGACAGTCGCCTGGTCCGGAAATCTGACACCCGAACTTAAAACCAACGTTTCCCTCAAAAGCCTCATCGGCAGAGGAAGCGGCGAAGAATTTCAAATGAAATTTTCCGGAAACGGCTGGGTCCTCATACAGCCTTACGAGGAAGTTTACGTCGTAACAAAATAAATATTTAGGAGCTATTTCCCGCTTTCCGCTGTATCTTTTTTGTTTTTCCCAATTTGTCATCCGAATGGAGTCGTGGGACAAAAACAAAAAAGGATGCCGCTGCAATCGGGGCTATAAATTACAACAACCTCAGAGCATTTACTCTGAGGTTTTTTGTTTGTCTCATTAGCACAAAATCTCAGTCTAATTTCTAAAATCCAACCTCTAACTTCTATTCAAATTTGAAATTATTAAATTTGCCTTATGTCCGCTTTAGAACAGTTCGGCGTCGAGATTTTTACGCAACATAATATTTTCGACAGAATCTCCGCCAGCAAACCTTTCCGCCCCGATAATCCTGCTTTTATATTTATCAAAAGCGGTTCTATAAAACTGCGCCAGCATTTCAGCGATCTCGAGCTGTCTGCCAATATGTTTATGGTGACAGATCCGCAGACCGTGTACGAACTGATCTCGGTGAGCGACGATTTCCAGTCGAGAATGGTTTCTTATAAAAGAGAATTCATTTCAGCTTTATCCCTCAAATTCAATCGGTTAATTACATATCGCTATTTCCGTCAGCAGATGAATGTCGGCGTTCCTTTCACTCAGGATGATATGGATGTAGTCTGGAAAAGTGTCAATTTCCTCAAATATATTCTCGATTCACAGACAGAAATGACTTACAAAAAGGAAATGGTAGAACATCTGTTCTCCGTTTTCTGCTATCAGATGGCTGGAATCATTGGCAGTGAAGACAATACGGCGATGAGTCAAATGTCTAGACAGGAAGAAATTGTTTTCGTTTTTCTCAATGATCTGGCTTCTCATCATCATAATGACAGAACGGTGGAATTCTATGCAGGACGGCAGTCGATTACAACCAGACATCTTTCATCAGTCGTGAAAGAAGTTACCGGAAAGTCTGCAAGTCAGATTATTGCATTGATTGTACTCAATGAGGCAAAGGTTTTATTAAACTCCTCCAAAAAGCCTGTTTCGGAGATTTCTACAATCCTTGGCTTCAGCGATCAATACTCATTTTCCCATTTTTTTAAGAAGCATCTGGAGCTCAGTCCTTCCCAGTATCGCCATCAGTTCGATGTGTAGAATCTTACATTTGAACATCTTTTTCCCAGTATTAAACATTTGTTTGATATTGCGACTGCTGTAACTTTGCATCTGAAAACAAGGTACAATGACAAAGAATATAAAAACGGCACTATCACTCGTGATGGCTATCTTGCCTGCGCTGTTTTTTTCACAGCAAGTGAAACAGATGACAGCAAGTGAAGTGGCCGAGCTGGCACTTCAGAACCACTATCAATTAAAAGTTTCTGCGCAGAATATCAATATTGCCAAGCAGCAGACCGATATTACCAGACTACAGAAGCTTCCTAATATAACAGCTTCTACGACTCAGTTTTATTTGGGAAATGCAGTGGCGATAGACAAAGATTTCTCCAACTCAACCACAATTCCGATGCCTCATTACGGCAGCACATACGGCGTACAGGCTACTCAACTGATTTTCAAAGGTGGACTGGTTAATAAGTCGATCGAGTTGGCCGGACTTCGTGAACAGCTTTCTGAACTGGATTTGGAAAAGAATCAACAGGATGTGAAATTTCTAGTCATATCCAATTATCTCGACGTTTATAAAATAATCAACCAACAGTCGGTTTTTGACAATAATAAAAAGCTGGCTCAGCAACGACTGAAGAATATTACTGATTTTTATAAACAGGGAATGGTCACCAGAAACGAAGTCATCCGCGGTGAACTCGCCATAAAAAATCTTGATCAGGGAATTCTCACATTAGCCAACAACAGAAAAATTCTTAATTATAATTTAAACATCGCTTTGGGTTTACCTGCGGATACGGAAATTATTCCGGTCGAAAATTTAGAGAACAAAGAATCTGGAATCGGGATGGATTATTATTTAAATCTTGCACACGAAACCAATCCACAATTGAAATCTGCACAAACCAACATTGGTGTGGCCGATAAAAATATCGAAATCATTAAAACCGACAGATTGCCAACGCTCTCAGGTTTTGGCGGGTACAGTTTGCAAAGACCAATTACCACCAGAAATCCTGTTTTGGATATGTATAGCAGCGGATGGCAAGGCGGAATATCATTAAGCTACAACATCGATAATCTGTATAAAACGAAAGAGAAAGTGAAGTTGGGCGAACTGCAGAAAACTCAGGCAAATGATGCGTTGACTTTAACGCAACAGAACATTGATATGAATGTGAATGCGTCTTACGTCAAATATCAGGAAGCAATTCAGCAGGCCGATATTTTAAATGATGCGAAAAGACTGGCTGAGGAAAACTATAAAATCACCGAAGCAAAATACCTCAATCAATTGGCTGTGCAGGCAGAAATGATTGATGCACAAAACCAGAAACTTCAGTCGGAACTGGATTTTGCCAATGCGGAAATCAATGTGTTGTATCAGTATTACAATCTGTTGAAATCTACTGGAACGCTTTAATTATTAAAAACTGAAAATCAAAACAATGAAAAACAAGGAACAAAATACCCAAGATGCTCAGCCAACAGTAAAACCTGCTGTTTCAAGTGCTGAAGCTAAGAAAAAACAAAATAAAAAAAATAAAATCAGAGCCATCATTTCAAATGTAATCGTATTTGCTTTGATAGGTTTCGGATTGTTCTGGCTGATTCGTCAGTACTTCCATATCGGCGACAAAACTTATACGGAAGCGGCTCAGGTGGAGGAATTTATCAATCCAATCAACACAAGAGTTTCAGCTTACATCAAAGAAATAAAATTTATTGAGCATCAGCAAGTGAAAAAAGGCGACACGTTAGCTATTTTAGATGACCGTGAAATTATTACACAGCTCGGACAGGCGGAAGCGGCTTATCAAAATGCTTTGGCTCAGCGTTCGGCTACTGGTTCTTCAATTAATACCGTTTCAAACAACGTCAGTGTGATGGAATCGAACATCGCCGGTGCAAAAGCGCGGTTGTGGAATGCCGAACAGAATTTAAACCGATACAAAAATCTGTTAGCTGCAGAAGCGGTTACCAAACAACAGTTTGACCAGATGAAAACGGAGTATGATGCGCAAAAAGCAGTGTATCAGACTCTGATTAATCAAAAACAATCTGCCAACCTTTCTACAACAGAAGTGAGAAGCAAATTGGGAATCAATGATGCCGAAATCAAACGGACAAAAGCGGCTTTGGATATGGCGAAAATCAATCTGTCGTATACGGTGATCACTGCGCCATACGATGGTGTGATGGGTAGAAGAACAATCTCTGAAGGGCAATTAATTCAGCCCGGACAACAGGTTGCCACCATTGTTTTAAACGATCAAAAATGGGTAACCGCTAACTTCCTAGAAAGTCAGATGCCGAACATCAGAATTGGTGAGAAACTAATGATGACCGCAGATGCTTTAGGCGGAGAAAAGTTCGAAGGCGTTGTAACGGCAGTGTCAGCCGCAACAGGTTCCAGATATTCAAGCGTTCCCACGGATAATTCAACCGGTAACTTCATCAAAGTACAGCAGAGAATTCCCGTAAGAATAGAGTTTACAGATGCCAATAAAAAAGAAGATGTCGCAAAACTGAGCGCAGGAATGAATATGAATGTTTCAATTAATAAAAAATTAAAAGATTAAGAAATTAAAGGATTAAAAATTACTAACCTCTAATTTCTAAAATCTAACTTCTATAAATATGTACAACAAAGGTCTTTTCAGCGATTGGGTTCCGAAACCCGTACAGCTCCTGATGATGGTTTTATTGCTTGTCGTAGTAATGCCTTTGGGTGGCGTTTACACGGGGAACATCAGTTTTATGGTGGGCGGAACCGGCGCAATGCAGGAATATTTTCTGTGGGCAAACTATGCTACCACCATTGGGATGGGCGCGTGTATGCCTGTGGTTTTAAGAATGAAAATGCGGTTCAAAGTCCGTGATAAAGTCGTGATCTTGTTGGTACTTCTGGGTGCGTTAAGTTACATCAACGCCACTACTTTTGAACCAATGATTATCGTGATAGACTCTCTGGTAATTGGCTTTTTAAAAATGATGATTACCATCGAATTATTTTTACCGTTAATGGCAATGCTAGGCGGACGAGGCATTTTTTACGGCGTATTTTACACTTTTGTTTTGATATTAAATCAGCTTGCAGCCTATTACGCGGTTGAAGTTTCGGTGCTTTACAACTTTCAGCAGTTCTTTATTTTGGCAGCTGTTCTATGTTTCGTATTGGCGCTTTTGTGTTGGGTTTTGATGCACGACAAATATTTTGCTTTAAAAGTGCCTTTGCATTACATCGATTGGCTCAGCATCATCCTGTTTGTTTCAACTTTTATGTTTTCGGCATATGTTTTTTCTTTCGGGAAGCAGCAGGATTGGCTAAATTCAGATAAGATAATCAACGCAGGCATTGCCGCATTCGTAAGTTTTGCCTTACTGTCCATTCGTCAGATGACTTTGAAAAGACCTTATATTTCCTTTCATATTTTTACGAAAAGCAACGTGCTTCACGGACTGTTTATGCTGCTGTGGCTGGGAATGTTTTTAGGGACGACGTCGATTCAAAATATTTATGCAGTCGGGGTTTTAGGTTATGACCAACTCACGAATGCCAGGCTCAATTTGATGATGACGCCCGGATTATTTTTAGCCGGAGTGATCGCTGTATTTTGGTTTAAAAAAGAACGTCCACTCAAGATGTTCATCTTTTCGGGCTTTGCCGCAATGACAGCTTATGCGATTATAATGTACTTTTCGATGGTGCTGGAATTCAATTATGATAACTGGTATCTGCCTATTTTCCTGAAAGGCTACGGAATGTGTTCGCTCTTCATTTCAGTTTGGTATTACACGTTAGACAAATTGGAACTCAACGAAATGCTGGCCGCTATAGGGTTGGTTTTGGTATGGCGGACTTTTCTAGCAGTAGGATTTTTCTCAGCCCTGTTTTCATGGTTCCAGTATCAGTTTCAGATCGTCAGTTTAGGAGATTTAGCCGTATATATGGATGGGATGACGATCACGCCACAAACTGTTGCAGCCAATATGAAAAGCATCCAGCTAAACGCCATTATCTCCGCCAACAAAAAGATATTCGGCTACGTTATTATCGCTGGTTTTGGCGTGATGCTGTACGTGATCACGCATCATTTTGGAAAACGAACAGAGTATTTAAGAGTCATAAGAATCCTCAACGGAAAATCTGTCATTGCCAGAAGAAGAGCCCGTGAAAGAATAAAATTAGAAGAAGATATCAAAGGTGCAGCTGGTCCTGCACTTTAAAAGAAACCTTGTTTTTAACCGTAAAGTCTCGCTTTGTTTTCAGAGCGGGACTTTACTTTTCTGCCAACTAATAACAAATTTTTTCTAAAAATATAATTATTTAATCGATATTAATACGGGTTTTAGATTGTTAAGTAATCATATGTTTAACTTTTTTTATGAATAATTATTAGTTATTTTATAATTATATTGAATTATTAATTACATTTGCAAAAAGCAAATACTATGGAAAAAATGATTCACCAGCTTCACAGCGTCTGGGACAGCAACCGTGCGAAAGGCATTTCACAGCCTCGCATTACCTTCGATGATCTTACCAATTCTATCATCAGTACCGGGCCTTTTTCTTTCTACATCATTGATTTTTTTGATATGTCGATGTCCAATATTAGTCCTTCGATTTTTGAACTTCACGGTTTTGATCCTGATAATTTTTCCTTTAACGATGTTTTGGCCGCCATTCATCCGGATGATATAGATTTTGTTGTCCAGGCAGAGGCTTTTCTGACTCGTTTTTTCTCAGAAAAAATAGGCCGGGAAAAATTGTTGACTTATAAAATCAGCTACAGCCACCGTGCAAAATTCAAAAATGGAGAATATGCCCTGGTCAACCATCAGGCACTGATGCTGACGATGGATAACAATTTCGGCTACGGGAAATCACTGAATATCCATACCCGGATAGACCACCTCAGTAGCCATAATACGTACAAAATTTCACTGATTGGTCTCAATGGAGAGCCTTCCTATATGAACATCAGTCTGGATAATGACGGTAAAGACAAAATCATGTTTTCCAAAAGAGAGATAGACATTATAAAACTGATAAGCGATGGCCACAGCAATGACGAAATTGGTGAAAAATTGTTCATCAGTCCGCTGACTGTCAAAAAGCACAGGAGTAATATCTTGGAGAAAGCAGAATGCAGGAATACCGCTCATCTGATCAAAAACTGTATGCAGCAGGGTATGTTCTAATTTCAGTTCATTTTTCGACTTCAAAAAATACTCCTTTTGGGGTATTTTTTTTTGTTTCACGTCAGCTTAATTTTGTTTTTAAATAAAATACCACCTATGAAAAATTTGTTTAAAATCCTCAAAATATTGATGTTGGTCGGCATAGTCGGGTTGCACTCCTGCGAGGAAGACCGCGAAGACGATTATGAGGACGAAGAAGGAACTACTACAACTGCTGCTTCGCCCTATGGCAGCTGGAAGAGAGGCGACGGCATTACGGCCTACGTCAAGTTTGAAAATACAAAAGCATTTTCTTGTGACAATACCGGCAAGATTACGGAAGGTACCTTCAGCTCATCAGAACCTTCTATGACCTACAATATTCAGGGGAATATTATCAAGTTTCCACTCAAATTTTATAACGACGGTTCTATGCTCGTGGGCGTGCCAAATCAGGCCATTAACACCAATAATGCAACGATGTATTACAAATCTGACAAATTTTGTGATGCAGGCGGCGGCGGAACAGGCGGTGGTGGTGGAAATGGCCAGGGAAAAGCCACTTTCTGGACACAGAAGGACCATGGCTGCGGTACTATTACCGTTTCTGTAGCAGGCAGTTCAGGCTCGGTTTCCCAGTTTTACAGTGCAACGCCTGAATGTGGTGCTACCGGCTGTGCTAATTTTACCCTTCCTGCAGGCAATCATACTTTCACTGCAAAATGTGGAAGTTACTCGTGGAGTGGTACGGTAACTGTGACGGAGAATGGCTGTTTCAGAATGCAACTCAATTAAATTTAAACAATTCTTAATAATTAAACTATGAAAAAAATTGCTATCCTTTCATTCCTCATTATTTCTGCCGCAGCAAACTGTCAGAAAACAACCATTTCTGCGTCCGAGGACGACGCCCGAATAGTCGTCAACGGGCAACTGGTGGGGACCGGCAGCTATGTTTTGAAAACCGACAAAAACGAGTGCTACAATGTAAAAATCCAAAAAGTGAGCTTTCTCAAATATGAAGCAACCGTTTGTGGTAAAAAAGCAGGTCCGGAACCACCGAAAACTTTGTTTTTTGATATGAAAAAGGACGATTCCGAAGAGGCTTCTGTAAAAACAGATCAGGCAAATATCGACTTTGAAATTGAGGTTAATAAAAACCTTTCGCCTACAGAAGCCTGGAAACTGACAACGCAGATTGTTACAGATTATTTTGATGCAATAGAAGTCAGCGACAAGGAGACTTCCTATCTCAGAACGGCGTGGAGTGTGCAGTCCTTCTCCCAGAATACCATCCGGACAAGGCTGATTATAAAGTTGTCAAAATCTTCGCCACTCACCTTCAAAGTTAAGCTGAACAGCGAGTTTTCCGGTTCCAGCGGTTCCAGTGTGAAAGCCGATGAGCAGTTCCACGAATGGGACAGAATTCTGAGAAAATATAAAAATGTAATCTCGGATTTTTCAACCCGTTTGTCTGCCAAATAAGGCTGGTTGAATATAACATTTTTTCAAATCAAAAAAAATCGCTGAAGTTTGTGCTTCAGCGATTTTCTTTTTTTAACCGATTTCGATGCCGTTGTCAACAGTCTCGTCAGGCGTTACAAAAGATAGTTTTCCATCCGGTTTTGTAGTCAGCAGAAACATTCCCTGAGATTCTATACCACGGATTTTTCTTGGCGCAAGATTGAGCAGGATCATCACCTGTTTTCCAATCAGTTCTTCCGGAGAAAAACTGTCTGCCACGCCGGAAACGACAGTTCTGACATCAACACCAGTATCTACGGTGAATTTTAAAAGTTTGTCTGCTTTCTCCACTTTTTCTGCAGTGAGAATGGTTGCAGTTCTAAGATCAATTTTGGAAAAGTCATCAAACTGTATTTCGTCTTTCATAGGATTGGCATTAGGATTTGTTTTCTTGTTGGATTGTTTTGTGTTTTCCAGTTTCTGAATTTGAAACTCTATCGTCTCATCTTCTATTTTTGAGAAAAGAAGAGAAGCTTCATTCATTTGATGTCCGGTTTCTATCAAAATATTTTTAGTTTCGATATCCTGCCAGGATAATTGTTCCACATTGAACATTTTCAGCAATTTTTCTGAACTGAAAGGCATAAACGGTTCTGATAACTGTGCCAAAGCCACAGCGATCTGCGCCCCGATGAATAAAGAATGCGCTGCTTTTTCAGGATGGTCTTTGATGGTTTTCCATGGTTCTTCAATCTGAAGATACTGATTCCCAAACCTCGCAAGATTCATCAATGATGACAACGAATTCCGGAATTCAAAATTTTCCAGAAAAGTTGAGATTTCTGAAGCAGCTTTTTTGATTTCTGATAACTCTGGTGCATCCGCATTTCCTGCAGGAACCAGACCATCATAATACTTGTGAATCAAAACGGCTACTCTGTTGATGAAGTTTCCAAAAATCCCTACCAATTCAGAATTATTTTTGGTCTGGAAATCTTTCCACGTAAAGTTGTTATCCTTTGTTTCGGGAGCAGAGGAAAGCAGTGCATAACGCAAAACGTCCTGCTGCCCAGGGAACTCTTCTACATATTCGTGTGCCCAAACGGCCCAGTTTCGGGAAGTTGATATTTTTTCATTTTCAAGATTCAGGAATTCAAATGCCGGAACATTGGTTGGCATGATGTAGTCGCCGTGCGCCTTCATCATTGCAGGGAAAATTATGCAATGAAATACAATATTGTCTTTTCCAATAAAATGGATAAGGTCTGAGTCTTCACTTTGCCAGTAATCTTTCCAGTCTTTGCCGTTCTTTGCAGCCCATTCCTGGGTGAAGGATATATAGCCGATTGGCGCATCAAACCAGACGTAAAGTACTTTTCCTTCTGCATTTGGAAGTGGTACAGGTACGCCCCAGTTGAGGTCGCGCGTCATTGCTCTTGGTTTCAGGCCGTCATTCAGCCAGGATTTTACCTGTCCGTAGACGTTGGTTTTCCAGTCGTCTTTGTGGCCTTCGATAATCCATTGGTTGAGAAAATCTTCATAGTCGTTGAGCGGGAGATACCAGTTCTTAGTTTCTTTCAGAATTGGAACATTGCCGCTGAGCATAGACTTTGGATTGATCAGTTCTGACGGTGAAAGGGTAGAACCGCATCTTTCGCACTGATCGCCGTATGCATTTTCGTTGCCGCAGTTTGGGCAGGTTCCCACGATATATCTGTCTGCCAGAAACTCGTTGGCCTGCTCGTCAAAATACTGCTCGGAAATCTCCTCCGTAAATTTGTCCTTATTATAAAGTGTTTTGAAAAAATCCTGGCTTACGTCATAATGTTTCGGAGAAGTGGTTCTAGAATATTCATCGAAAGAGATACCAAGATCTGCAAAAGACTGCTTGATGATCCCGTGGTATTTATCTACGATATCCTGCGGCGTGACACCTTCTTTTTTGGCGCGGATGGTGATCGGAATCCCATGCTCATCGCTGCCACAAATAAAAGCAACATCTTTTCCAAGTCTTCTCTGGAATCTGGCGTAGACATCTGCCGGGATGTAAACACCCGCCAAATGGCCTATATGAACCGGTCCGTTGGCATAAGGCAAAGCGGCGGTGATCAATTTTCTGTCTGACATTATAATCTGAAATTAGAGATGCAAAAATACAACATTCTGATTAAAAACGGATGTTGAGCATTGATTATTAATTTGATTGATAATAGTTGGAAGCGTTCCAAATTCGATAATGAAAGTTTTAACATTTATTGATTTTAATTTCATTTTTCATTAATATAGGATTAATATTGGTTAATTTAGGAGAAGAAAACGTTAAACAATCGTTTAAAAAAATGTTAAAATTTCACATTTACCAAAAAAGTGTTAAATAGTTCAAAGTGTTGATTTTTAATATTTTGTATGCTTATTAAATTCTCTTTTATTTAAATTTTCGGCGATATCTCATTAATTTTAAAAGTATTTTAACAGATTAGTGTTTTTTTTATAAATTGCGAAACAGGATCTGAAGTGATTCTGAAACAAATTTGAAAATAATAT